>FLSB01017244.1_pt1 | contig 32152 bp, 26 predicted proteins | sample 1550551 | NCBI WGS metagenome assembly FLSB01 (sample SAMEA4031774, study PRJEB14383) | metagenome | biome: human; feature: oral; material: saliva | place: Philippines | collected 2014 | reverse complement strand
CCCTGTAAACAAAGGACTTCTAGGAGTTTCCTTTGTTCGCTTTTTTATGCCCTTTTGTGAACTCCGTTTAGAGCAAAATAAGAACGAAATAACAACTATTTTAATCAATGAAGTAATGAGAAAAAAGCAAGTAAAGAAGAGTTATTCTGCACCAGCGTGTACGATAATTCAAGTCAATGAAGCCACTTATTTGATGGATACGTCTTTCCCCAGTCAGCACAGAAAGGCAAACCATGCTACTGGTCCAGCTGCTGCCAAATCAGCAGGCTTATGGAATGATGAAGACTTAGAAGATGAGAGCGCATCTTCATGGGAAGACTAATAGAGAGTTATTAACTAAAAGAACAAAGAAAAGATGAAGCAAACAATGAAACAACATTCATTTACATCACAACTAAAGTCCTTGGCACTTGTATTTGGCATAGCCTTGGCTTTCGCATCCTGCGCTAATGAGGATGTAGCACAGAACCCAACTAACCCCAATGAGGATAACGACAAGAATCTAACTACTTTCGTTGCAGGTGACGAGGCAAAGACTCGCACATCTCTGGATTACAACAGTAGCGACTTCTATTGGGAGGCAGGCGATTATATCTATGTAAAGGACGATGACGGCACATTACAGAAGAGTAGCAATGCCCCAACCAGTAAGGTAGCCTCTTTTAAGTATAAGGTACCGGGCAAGTTTACTGGAAATAGCTATAAGGTTTATTACTTGGGTAAGTATAGTAACGCTACCGATAAAAAAGTAACAATCTCTACTTATCAAAGTCAAACAAAGCCAGACAATACAGAGCACTTCGGCACTGCAGGCGACTATGGCACAGCAACAGCAACTAAGGTATCAGGCAAGCAACAATTTAAGTTTGAGTTAGAGCATCAGCCAGCTTACCTTGTCTTTCAGCCTTACACAAGTAACACAATTCTGCAGAGCTGCTACTTAACTAAGATTGAGGTGACCTCTGACAACGATATAGCCGAGACATACAGCATCAATACGACAACAGGTGCTTTGGACGCTTCAGCAGGTACAGGCAGCAAACAAATCGTCTTGTTCACAAGTGGCAGCGGCAGCTATAGCAACGGCTTCCCACTAAGCAACAGTTCAGCCAGCGTAAGTACAAACGGTGCATACATGGTGATTAAGCCAGGTACTCATATTTTAAGGGTGCGTTATTGGGTAAAGGATAATGCAACAGGTACAGAGGGTACTATCACGAAGACTCTTCCTGCTACAGCTTACGCTTCTAACACGTACTACGATATGACTGCTAACCTTAATGTACGCGATTACGACGGCGACCATTACTACATGTGGGATGCGCAGCAGCAATATTGGTATGGTTATGAATGGACAAAGCACTTGTCAGGAAACACAGGTCAGCCAACCCTTAATGGTACCAGTTCATCAAACTACGCGCAGAACAACACTGACTCTCGTTGGTATAACGAGGGCGGCGGTTCAGGTCGCTTCGATGCTACCCAGACTTGCGCAGGTCTCCCTAACGCTAACGAGATGTCTTGGTACTGTATGTACGGCGATCCTCGTTGGGATGGTGACGAATTATGGACAACTATGGGTCATTTATATAAAGGTGGCATGTGGTTTAAAAAGAAATCCGTGTTACAGGCAGAAAATCATTACAACACAGAGAAATCTGCCGATAATACAACCGACTTACGTACAACATGGGAGAACTACGAGAACGTCAGCAGTAGTATTAACTCAGGTGTTCCTTCCGCTGCTGATGCAGGCAATTACTTCTATCTGCCCGCCTTGGGTCAGTACTACTTGGGGCAGCTGTACACCATTGGCTACAACACCTACTATTGGTCGTCAAGTTCTTACCCTAGGAGCAGTACCTACGCGTACACCCTGTACTTCTACAGTGGTTACGTCAACGTGTTCAGCGACACCCGCAGCCGCGGGTTCAGGACCCAGAAGTTCTCGGATTTCGGAGATAATTAATGCGAAAAAACATGACAAAAGAGGGTAAAAATAAACCCTTTATAAGTGGCTGATAATCAGGGCTTTATAAATAGGGTACCAAAGTATGATACTTAGGGGGTCTAAGTATGATACTCAGGTACCCTAAGTATGATACTTAGGTACCCTCAGTCCCATACCGAGGATGGCTCGAATAAGAAAATAATTTACATATTGTATTTGCTAACTTTAAAACATTGAGATTATGGCATTTTTTAAGAAAGTAAAGAAAAAGCTAACAGGACTATGGTATCCAGAAGCGATAACCGTAGGAAAACCTGTAACAACCGATCAAGTGGCTGACCGATTAGCATTGATTTCGACCGTAAGTCGTGGTGACACGTATGCTGTACTGAAAGATTTAGGCGGCGTAATGGCATCCTTTATGGCGGAAGGTCGCACGGTGAAGTTGGAGGGTGTAGGCACGTTTTACTATACCATCAATGCCGATAAGGGCATCGCGAAGCCTGAAGAGGTGACGGCAAAGCAGATAAAGAATGTCCGTGTTCGTTTCATTCCCGAGACATCACGTACACAGAGCAACAAAGTTGCTACTCGTTCGTTGATTTCAGATAATATTTATTGGGAAGAGTGGAAGGAGAAGAAAAGCCTCACCCCCTCCCCCGAACCGAAAGAAAAGGGGAGTGAAGAGAACCCTGGACCACAGGCAGGGTAAAAGCCCCCTCCAACTCCCCCGAAAGGGGGAGAGTGCCTAACGGAAGCTAGTTAGGATATGTGCCACAAAAGAAAGCCTCCCCAAGCCCCTCCAAAGGAGGGGATGTCCTTATAGCATACAGTTTGAAACGATGAAAGTATGTAAGTAGGGTTAGGGACATCCCCTCCTTTGGAGGGGCTTGGGGAGGCAGTACCACGGGAGCATTTATTAGGTTGATTCAGGGTATCAATCGTTCTGTAATAAGACAATCGATTATATTAATTGTGAAATTAATGTCTTTCAAAACTAGTGTATTAATTTGGTTCTCTCGCTCTCGTGGTACACAGCCTCACCCCTTCATGGGGTGGGGCTTTTGTATGAGACAGAAGAACATGGGTTTTAGACAGAATGACAAAGAGACATATTTTTCAATGACATGGGTTTTGAAGACATGGTAACATACGAACATAGGGGGATAGTAACATAGGGTTTAGACAGAAGGACAAAAAGACATATTATTTAATGACATAAGTTGGGAAGTAGGAACATAAGAATACGGCATTACCAAACGATTGTTTGATAATGCCGTGAGAGAGACATTTATAAATATTGGTTTTAATCGCTCTAAATAGAGCTTATGCTTTTAACCAAGGAAGTGGATTTCGCCGATGAAATAGAGTAGGATGTAACCTAAGATGAGGGAAACGAGTCCGCAGGTGAGACCTGCCTTTAGCATATCCTTCTGCTCTACTAAGCCCGTTGAGTAAGCAATGGCGTTTGGAGGTGTTGATATTGGTAAACACATTGCTGTTGATGCTGCAATGGCAATACCAATGAGGACGGTGCTTGTACCACCAATGCCACCAAGCTTATCGCCCATCCCACGGCAGACAACAGCGAGGATGGGAACTAACAAGGCTGCGGTTGCTGTGTTTGAAATGAAGTTAGAGAGGAAGTAACAAATCAAACCAGATACGGCAAGGATGACGATAGGACTCCAATTGCCGAACGGAATACTCTCAATAGCGGCGTCAGCTAAACCTGATCCGTTCATACCTAATCCAATGGCGAAACCTCCAGCAACCATCCAGATGACACTCCAATTTATATCTTGCATATCCTTTGCAGTGATTACACCCGTGATAGCGAAGATTGCCATAGGAATCATTGAGACAGTGTTGGTGTCGATACCAGTGACCTTCTTTGGAATAACCCATAGAAGGATTGTGACAATGAAGGTAATGATAACTACCCACATTCGCCATCCACGATGCACCTCACCATCAATTTTCAGGTGAATAGTCTTCTGTGTGAATGGGAAGAAGTGGAGGATAATTCTCCATGAGAGAAGGAGTAAGATGATTACAAGTGGTGCCATGAATGCCATCCAGTGCATGAAGTCGATATTCATGTTAAGACCTGCTGGGTCATTGAGATATTTAAGTGCGATGAGGTTTGGAGGTGTACCAATCGGTGTTCCCATACCGCCGAGGTTGGCAGCAATAGGTATTGACATTGTCAAGGCAATGCGTCCCTTACCATTAGCAGGTAGGGCTGCAAAGACAGGGGTAAGGAAGGTAAGCATTAAGGCAGCTGTGGCTGTGTTCGAGATGAACATTGAGAAGAGTCCTGTGATAAGTAGGAAGCCCAAAAGAACATTCTCACTCTTGTTACCAAAAGGCTTGATAAGGTTGCGTGCCAAGAGCGTGTCAAGTCCCGACTTGGAAGCGGCAATCGCTAAGATAAAGCCCGCAAGGAAGAGCATAATAATTGGATCTGCAAAGGATGCCATAATCTCCTCCGAGTCGAGTAATTCCCCAACTCCATCACCTTTGAATATTCCGAAAGAATTCTTCGAAACGGTGACACACATGATAGACATGATACTCAGCGAGGTTGCCCATGCAGGGATGCACTCCGTCAGCCACGATAGGGTAGCAAACACGAAGATTGCAATGATGCGTTGTTGTACGATGGTTAACCCATCAATACCGAAAGCACTTGTTGGAAGGTTCCAAACGATAGTTGTTACAATGATAATAGCCAGTAGCTGCCAAACATGTTTTGTTTCGACGTGGCTACTAAGTGCATTAGACTTTTCTTCAGCCATGGTGCGAGTTGTTTAGATTAATGTTTTAGGTTGTTTAGTAATACGCGGACGAAAATATAAAAAATATCCTTAATGGGCAAGAGAATACTTGATTTTTTGTATTTTTGCATATCAAAATCTTAATTTATGCGTCAGTTATTAGCATTTATCCTTTGTTTCTCATTGTTGGTTTCTTGTAGTCTTCGACAGCAAAAAGCAAACGAAGAAATAGGGGAGACAGGGTTTAAATATGCTCGGAATATCACAATGGAGCATAAGGATGGTTATGTTGTTGTAAAGTTGCTGAACCCTTGGAAGAAAGGAACAGTTCTACAAACATATTATCTCATGCCACGTAATGTTGAGTCGGAGAATATCTCGGATGGAGTACGTGTGGATGTTCCAATCCAGCGAAGCGTTGTGTTTACGACGGCTCATGCGAATCTTCTTGAGATGTTACATGCCCAGAAGGCTATTGTGGGTGTTGCCGATTTGAAGTATATGCTTATCCCCGATGTTCAACAGCGAGCACGGAAGGGTGAGATTGCTAATTGTGGTGAATCAATGAAGCCCGGTGTAGAACATATTATAGACTTAAAGCCCGATGCTATTCTGCTTTCTCCTTTTGAGAATAGTGGTGGTTATGGACGATTGGAAGAGATTGGCGTACCCATTATTGAGTGTGCCGATTATATGGAACGTTCAGCCTTAGGGCGTGCTGAATGGATGAAGTTCTATGGAATGTTATATGGTCGTGAGCATGAAGCAGACTCCTTGTTTGCGGTTGTAGAGCAGAACTATAAGGCTTTGAGTGCAAAGGCGAAGAAGAGCAAGGTGAAGCGAAGTGTCTTGCCAGATAAGAAAGTTGGTGCCGTTTGGTATTTGCCTGGTGGAGAGAGTAGTGTAGGCTTGTTGTATAAGGATGCCAATGGTTCTTATGCTTATTCGCAGGACAAACATAGCGGTAGTCTTTCAATGCCCTTTGAGACGATATTAGATAAGTTTGGAGACAGTGACTTCTGGATTCTCTGTTATAATGGGAACTTCAGTCTGAATACCTTATTGGCGGAGTATCAAGGCTATAGAGAGTTGAAGCCTTATAAAACAGGAGAGGTTTATGGCTGTAAGGTGGATAGTACGCCCTACTTTGAGGAAGTCAGTTGGCGACCAGATTGGCTGCTATCCGACTTAATCCAACTCTTTCATCCCGACTTGCATTTAGGTGCAATGCGTTATTACAAGAAACTTAAATGATGAAGAGGAACGTCTGTAACATCCTGTTACTAGTGGCTAGCATAATCGTATTGTTTGCCATGAATCTTATAGTGGGTTCGGTGAGAATCCCATTAGCCGATGTCTGCGATATACTCTTTGATAAGTTTGATGGTAAGGAGAGTTGGAAGTATATCGTAATGGAGAATCGACTCCCTCAAGCCTTAACAGCAATGTTATGTGGTGCGTCGCTGGCAGTCTGTGGTCTAATGCTTCAAACTGCATTCCGTAATCCTTTGGCTGGTCCAGATGTCTTCGGAATCAGCTCGGGAGCAGGGTTAGGCGTGGCAATCGTGATGTTATTCTTAGGTGGGAGTGTGTCAACGACCCTGTTTACCGTATCAGGTTTCCTTGCTATTCTTACGTCTGCATTCATCGGCGCAATAGTCGTTACGATGATTATTCTGTTTCTTTCGACTATGGTAAGGAACAGTGTACTATTGCTTATCGTTGGTCTGATGGTGGGCTATGTCTCCTCGTCAGCTGTGGCATTATTGAATTTCTTTGCTTCAGAAGAAGGTGTAAAGAGTTATATGGTATGGGGTATGGGCAACTTTGGAGGTGTATCAATGGATCACATGTTGCTCTTTGCTTTACTCTGTTTGGTTGGTATCATAGCCTCCATATTCTTAATAAAACCCCTCAACATTATGCTCTTAGGCACTCAATATGCTGAAAGTCTTGGTATCAATATCCGCCAGATACGTAACCTATTACTCGTGACAGTCGGTTTATTGACAGCCGTAACAACAGCTTTCTGTGGACCTATCTCGTTTATTGGTTTAGCTATTCCACATATCTCTCGACTCTTATTTCGCACAGACAACCATCAAATCCTCCTTCCTGGAACAGTGCTAACAGGTGCGGTAATAGCTTTGTTCTGCAACCTTATCTGTTATCTTCCTGGAGAATTAGGTATAATTCCCCTTAATGCTGTTACGCCACTCATCGGTGCACCTGTTATCATTTATGTGATCATTAAGCGTCGATAAGTTCTCAATAATGATGTATATAAGTAGGAAGTAATAAACACCATAACATCTTATTATTCTGTTATAGTGTTTGTTACTTTCATTTTTTTTCTTAACTTTGCACCGGAATTAACCCAAGAACTGAAACTACGATGGTATTTTATGTGAAATGCTCGTAGATGTAAAGAGTAATATAGTAATCCATTTTAATTGATGAAGAAGAAAGAACTTACAAGGCGTAATGTATATGTTAAGCCCGAATGTAATTTGATGAAAACTTATACGGAGACTCTTATGTTCATTGCAAGCGGCAACGCTGGTGGAATCAACCCTGGAGAAGCTGCTGGTGACGCAAAGAAAACCTTCTTGTGGGACGATGATGATGCGTCGAATATAAATCATAATTGGAGCGAATAGACTTCATATATATAAGGTAAAACACACTTAACGAACAAGAGATATATGTTTATAAAGACTTTACGATTACTTTCGTCATGGATAGGCTGTGCTTTGATAGGTGCAGCAGTAACGATGAGTTGTTCAAATGATGACCTTCTACAGAATGCAAAGGAGAGCCATAGTGTTGTGGAGGACTCCATGACCTTCAGTGGTGTCTCTCAAGAAGAAGCACCGACACGTACGATTATCTACAATCATACCAAGGGTAGCGGAGCCTCTGTGATATGGAGAAATACTGACAAGATATTAGTGAAAGACAATGCTGGTCATTGGCGACAGAGTGCTACAGCCTCCTTTCCTATTCCCTCAAAGAAATCGAACGCCTTGTTTACCGTTGCTGGTAGCTACACCAGTCCGACGCATGCTGTTGTCTATACCAATAAAGGGCTCACAGGCTCACAACCACAAGTAGAGATAAAGAAGGCACAGACTCAGACTGCGCCTAACAACTTCGACCATGCAGGTGAGTCGGGTGACTGCGGTGTTGCAACTGCCCAAAAAGTAGGGAGCGACTATAAGTTTACCCTCGAGCACAAGGCTTCTTTCATCTGTCTCATCCCTCGTTCAAGTAATACATACGTACAACATAGTAAGATTACCAAGATAGAGATTTCATCAGAAGACGATATAGCAGGTGTTTACAACATTGCTTCTGATGGCACGCTCACCCTTGCCTCGGGTGGTTCGAAGACTATCACACTCACAACAGGGAGTGGGTTTGCTATCGACAATACGACTGCTGACATGAGTAAGAACGCCTCCTACGCTGTGATAGCACCGGGTAGGCATAGTCTGCGCATCCGTTACTGGCTTCGCAATACGGCTGATAATCCGAAGGGACCTATTGATGGCACTGTAACTAAATATGTTACCCTCACCTTTGTTCCAGGCTCTATTCATGACGTGACCGCCAACCTCTCTATCAATGACTATGGTGGTACCAACTATTATATGTGGGATGCAAAGGCGAACTATTGGAGTGGGCACGAATGGAACAGTGCTGACCCATGGCAGCCAACAAAGTTCTTAACAACCAGTAGTACGAACTATCCAAAGCCAGGAAGTGATAGTTACACTCCTAATCGTACAACTGCTGGTGCGCTTGAAGGCTCAACCTCTCACTTTGCTGCCCTCCCTAACGCTAACGAGATGGCATGGTATGTGATGAAGGGCGCCCCACGCTATGATGCTGATGAGCTTTGGTCAACTATGGGCTATCTCTATAAGGGTGGTATGTGGTTTAAGAAGAAAGCAAATATTGCTGGATTCACTGACAGTCATCATCCAGATGACGCTTCAACCGACCTACGCAACACTTATAAAAGACTATCAAAAGCAGTTTCGAAAACGCTCCCTGCTACCACAGAGATGGACCAGTATTTCTATCTTCCACTCTTAGGTTATTATAGTACAAGCTGGAACAACTATAAATTCAATGCTGCTGGTGTGACAGGTTATTACTGGTCATCAAGCGCAGTACCGTCTAATCAAACGGGTAGTTATGCTCTAATGATTAACAACCAGACAGCTACTCTACAAGATTCCGCTCCTACCAACGGTATGATTGTCCGTCCGTTTGAATAAGCTTTACAAGTACTTAATATTTCATAGTAAAACATAGTAATACAGATACCCATAGAGTCTCAGGGTTTGAAACAGTGTGTATCAAGGCCTGAGACTGTGTGTTTCATAGGTCTGAGACAGTGTGTATCATAGGTTTGAGACACATCGTCTCAGCCTATGATACGATTAGTGATACACTATTCTATTCGAAAGAATAGCGGTCAACGTAATAGTCAAACCTTAACTTTTCGGTGTAACCATACGAACGGAATATGTCAATAATATCCGCTTGTTGCTCAGGTGTGAGCGTGAGTTGCCCGTTCATATAGCGATAGTAAGTAGGGCGGCTTCCTAGATATTGCTGTATTTCCCTGCGTATTGGCGTGTCGTCTACATGCTTGACATTGAGGAATAGATGATGGAATCCCCATGCTGCACGTATCACCTTCTTCTCTACATAAAACTCGCATTTGCCGTTTTGTAGCGCATTGGGGAAGACGGCGAAGCCTATGTTTTTGTCTTCTGGTAGATGTTGCCCAACAAAATAACGCATACAAGTGTCCTTGCGTGGGCAATCTTTGTTGAAACAAATTTCCCATGTTGATGGGACGGAATCGAAGTTAAATGCTATTGTCTCCATTTTGTTTTTATAGAATATAGAAATAGTTATGTAAATAATAGTGGTTCCTATATGGATGTAAACTGACTGACTTACGTTTGTAAGGGAATCAATCGCCCATGAATTTACCCATGAAGCAAATGTTACCATATTGATCTGTAATGTAATAGAAGAATGGATGATCTGCTGTAAACGTGAACCTTGTGGGGTGGGTATTTATGCCAAGAGTCATCATAGAGGTCGATTGAACGGCTTTCGCGGCTACTCCTTTCTCGTTAACATCCAGTCTTATTTGTTGATACACCTTATCTATATATAAGGGTGAGAGGCTCATCTGACTGAAGTCAGCTGCTTGTTGAGAGAAGAGAACGCCTAGTCCTGCTTTGGTGTATAGCTCTTTCAAAGGGAGTTTGATAGCTGTGGAGAATTTAGGAAGGGCAATCTCAACCTCGTCATATTGCTTATGTAGCTTTGTTAAGTCATAGAGAGTGCTATCCTTAAAGTCGTTGATAATATCTTCCAATTTATTGCCTTTGTGAGGGAGAACGACATACATAAAGAAGCCGTTCTGTATGGCTAAGGTCAGAACCTTATATTGCTTTCCTTCGTATCCTAGAAAGTTCTTGTCTTGATCAAAGGTGTGCATCATGTTCACCTTGGTCAGCTTACCATCCTGCTTATAGAACGTTTGTCCATTAGTGGTCTCTCCCACAAACTCATTACTCCATGGGATTCGTAGAGCAACAGCATTGATAATCTGTGCGGAGTGCGGAGTAGAAACATCGATTGGCAATGTCGTTATGTCACCTTTCGTTATCTTTGCACAAAGAGAATCAGCCTGTATTCGTTCTTGTTGTTTGTTAGCTGAGGCTATGATATTCGTGAAGTAATAATCTTGAAGTGCTTTCTGATATTCGGGTAATAGTTCCGTTGCTTCATTGAGAGCGATGAAGTTAGCTGTGACCATATACCCATTCGATGAGCCCTTATCCTTTGGATTGCTTGCGCCTAGATTGGAGAAGGTCTCTCGCCTTTGACCTATAAGTATCTTCTTATTAAGTTTGTTGACATCATTAAGTTGCTTTTCTTGATATCCAAGGGCATGACATAATGCCTGCTTTGTCTTCCCAGCAGCACCATTGTTTAACATGTTAAGAGAATAGATAACAGCTGTTGGTGAGAATACAATGCTCTTCTCGTTCTCTTTATTGGATAGTTGCTGAAAGAGTTTTAGTCCGAATGCGTTAGAAGAAGATATGATTTCGTATTCTTCCTTTGAAAGTGTATAGTCAGGGATATCTTCTTCCTCTGCAGCTTCCTCAAGTGTCTTAGCCGTTTGAGAGGTATTGATACAGCTAGTGAATAGCAATAGAAAAGCGAGATTAAATAGTTTTGTTGTCATACGGCAATATTATTGAATGTAGATAATTAAGGCTTCAAAGGTACGAAAAATATTCTTTTATCGATTCCCTACCATGGCTTTTAGCCTTAGATTTAAACTTTTCTTCCATTGTTCCTACATAATGCACATTTTTTTATAATTTTGTAGACGTAAACCATACTTAGTCTATTGGCTATTTGTGAAAACTAATATTTATCAATCAATACATGGATAATTTAAAACTATCACCAGTGCGCAAAACCATAGTGGGAGTACAATTTCTCTTTGTGGCTTTCGGTGCTACTGTCCTCGTCCCTTTGCTTGTTGGGCTTGATCCAGCAACGGCGTTATTCACAGCAGGTCTAGGAACTTTTATCTTTCATTTGGTTACGAAAGGTAAGGTTCCTATTTTTTTAGGTTCATCATTTGCCTTTATAGCACCAATCATTGCAGCTTCAAAGCAATGGGGAATGCCTGGAACATTGGCAGGAATAGCCGGTGTTTCTCTCGTTTATTTTGTTATGTCAGCCTTAATAAAATGGCAGGGGAAGAAATTGCTAGATAGATTGTTCCCACCTGTTGTCATAGGACCTGTTATTATTTTAATAGGCTTGTCATTATCGACATCAGCTGTTGATATGGCAAAGACAAATTGGTTATTGGCATTTGTCTCATTGGCAGTAGCAGTGTGCGTGTTGTCTATGGGGCGTGGTCTGATGAAGCTTGTACCCGTTATTTGTGGTATCGTTTCAGGTTATATTGTCGCTATTTGTTTGGGCGTTGTTGATTTCTCACACGTTGAGGCAGCACCATGGTTAGCTTTGCCTCCCGCCTTATCAGATTTCCATTTGCCACAATTCGCATGGGAACCATTCCTTTATATGATACCTGTGGCGATAGCACCAGTGATAGAGCATGTGGGCGATATTTATGTAGTAAGTGCTGTTGCTGATAAAGACTTTACGGCATCTCCTGGATTGCATCGTACAATGTTAGGTGATGGTTTGGCTTGTTTGGCTGCATCTTTCTTTGGAGGTCCCCCTGTGACAACCTATAGTGAGGTGACAGGAGCGATGAGTATTACTAAGGTAACACATCCTCAGGTAATTCGTATTGCTGCTGCGACAGCTATTGTATTCTCGGTTATAGGTAAGTTGAGTGCTCTCTTGCAGAGTATTCCTGCAGCCGTGTTAGGAGGTATCATGTTATTGCTCTTTGGTACAATTGCTTCCGTAGGTATTCAGAACCTCATTCAGCATAAGGTTGACTTCAACCGCACACGTAATATCATTATTATATCTATTACGTTGACAATGGGTATTGGAGGTGCAGTGCTGCAGTGGGGTAGTTTCTCAATCAGTGGTATCGGACTCTCTGCAGTTGTTGGTGTCATCTTAAATCTACTGTTGCCACCAGCAAAGGAAAAGATGCCTGCAAAGAAAGAATAAGCTTATCTAGGCATTCATCAGATAAGCTGAATATACGAAACCTCCGACTTTTAGAGTGCTTCTCAGGCACTATAAGGTCGGAGGTTTGTGGTTTTTATCAGTTGGAGATTGAGTCTCTATACTGATGCTTAATCTTTTCTTCGAGTTCCTCTAATGTTTGCTTGCTGTTGAACAAACTCTTGATAAGGCGATAGCCCAACCATATTAAAATCATTCCTACAAGTGCAAGGAGATATTGGAGTACGATACTATTTACAATAGTCTTCGTATAGTTCTCGCAGATAACAAAGCCTGCGATGAAGATGATATAGTCTATCCAGCCTGAACTTTTATAGCTTTGGACAATGCGTTGATATTCTTCGTTGTTGGCAAGAACCTCTTTGCGATTCTCTGCCCATTTCTTTTCAAATTCTTCGTTGGTCATGGGGTTGTGGGTGTTGGGTGTTGGGTGATGGGTGGTGATGAATTGTGAGGATATACTTATACTTTCATTAAATCGCTCATAACGGAGTCGCTAACATAGATGCCGTTACGGGTGAGATGGAGCCAACCATTGTCCTCTTTCAACAAACCTTGTTGTTGTAAAGGCTCGGCAAGGCGCATGAGATAAGTCTGGTATTCAGCAGAGAGCGTTGAGAGATTTATTCCTTCACATGTTCGGAGGGCGGTCATAATCATGTCATTGTAATGTGTATCTGCATCAATTATCTCCTCCTCGCAAGGGAGTCTGTCTTCCTCAATAGCAGCGATATAAGCCTTGGTATCTGCTATATTCCAACTCCTCTTGCCATTGCTGTAGGAATGGGCAGAGGCTCCGATGCCTATATAAGGGATATTGTGCCAATACGAACTATTGTGTTGAGAACGGTAGGGACTTTGAACTTTGAACTTTGAACTTTGAACATTGAACTTTGAGGTTTGAACTTTAAGTTTGGCAAAGTTACTAATCTCATATTGTTCATAACCAGCTTCGGCTAAGCGGTCGATGAGAGTATCGTACATCTGACGATAAAGTTCATCGTCCATATCCTTGACCTTTCCCGCTTGAAGAAGTCGATAGAGGGGAGTCCCTTCTTCATACATAAGACTATATGCAGAGATATGTTCAATGTCTAAAGCAAGCAGTCGCTCAATATCTTCTTTCCATTCTTCAAGTGTCTCATTGGGAAAACCAAACATAAGGTCTACTGATATGTTTTCAATGTTTGCGTTTCTTAGACGTTTGACAGCAGTTTCTACCTCGTCAGCTGTATGTCTACGATGTAGGAAACGTAGGCGTTCATCCGAGAAAGTCTGTGCTCCCATTGAGATACGATTGATAGGAAGAGAGCGCAAGTTCTGTGCAAATTCCTCCGTTATATCATCGGGATTACACTCCATTGTGATTTCGATAGGAGTCGCTGTGGTAGAAGTGTTATTCTCTGTATCCCATTCTAAACCAATGTGATACACGTTGTCTATCGTCTGGAATATCTTCTTTAGACTCTCGAAAGATAGTTGGGAAGGAGTCCCACCACCCAAATAGATAGTTGACAAACCGCCTATTCTTTCACCAGAGTTGTCGCTATTCTTCTCCGCACGCAGTTCCATTTCATGGCAGATAGCATTCACATAGCGTTCTTCTACAGAAAGCCTTTCGTCCTTCTTCTTTGCGGGTACAGTCGAATAAAAGCCACAATAAATGCAGCGACTGGCACAGAAAGGAATGTGAATGTATAATCCTAACATGATAAGTGTATGTACGTATATATTAATGTATGCCTTACAAGAATTAATGCAAATGTACTAATAAGTTTTAAAAGATTTCGTTTTTTTTGTAAGAAACTTTGGTGCTTTCGATGAAAATGTATAACTTAGACCGCAGAATTGATGAGCTACGGCTTGTCCCTTGAGACGAAATAAATTATTACTAACAGCTTAAATCTATCAGATATGAGAGTATATCAGACAAACGAGATTAAGAACATTGCCTTGGTTGGCAGTGCCGGTAGCGGCAAGACGACTCTTGCCGAAAGTATGTTGTTCGAAGCTGGTGTCATTAAGCGACGCGGTTCAGTAGAAGCTAAGAATACTGTTAGCGATTATTTCCCTGTTGAACAGGAGTATGGCTATTCTGTGTTCCCAACGGTATTCCATGTTGAGTGGAATAATAAGAAGCTGAATATCATCGACTGTCCGGGTAGTGATGACTTCGTAGGTGGCGCTATTACTGCCCTCAATGTAACCGATGAGGCTGTTATTCTTATCAATGGTCAGTATGGACCAGAGGTCGGAACACAGAACAATTTCCGCTATACCGAGAAGCTCAAGAAGCCTGTTATCTTCCTTATTAACCAGTTGGATTCTGACAAGTGCGACTTTGATAACCTTATTTCCACCATGCAGGAGATTTATGGTTCAAAGTGTGTTCCTGTGCAATATCCTATCGAAACAGGTCCTGGCTTTAATAGTTTGATTGATGTTCTGTTGATGAAGAAATACAGCTGGAAGCCTGAAGGTGGCGAACCTATCATTGAGGATATTCCTGCTGACCAGATGCCAAAGGCAATGGAACTACATAAAGCACTCGTTGAGGCTGCTGCCGAGAATGATGAGGGCTTGATGGAGAAGTTCTTTGAAGAGGAAACATTGACAGAAGATGAGTTGCGTACAGGTATCCGTAAGGGTCTTGTAACACGTTCTATCTTCCCTGTTTTCTGCGTATGTGCAGGTAAGAGCATGGGTGTTCGTCGTCTGATGGAGTTCTTAGGTAATGTTGTTCCGTTCGTTGACGAAATGCCTAAGCTACATAACACACGTGGTGAAGAGGTCGCTCCTGATTCTAAGGGCGCAGAATCTCTCTATTTCTTCAAGACGGGTATGGAACCACATATTGGTGAAGTAAGTTACTTTAAGGTGATGAGTGGTAGTGTGAAGACAGGTGATGATCTTACTAACTCTGATCGTGGTTCAAAAGAGCGTGTTGGACAGCTTTATGCTTGTGCAGGTGCTAACCGTATTCCTGTTGACGTGCTGAATGCCGGTGATTTGGGTTGTATGGTGAAGTTGAAGGATGTTAAGACTGGTAACACGCTCAATGGTAAGGGTACTGATCAGCGTTTCGACTTCATTAAATATCCTAATTCAAAATACTCTAGGGCTATCGAGGCTAAGAGTTCACAAGAAACGGAGAAGCTCATGGCAGCATTACTAAAGATGCGTCAAGAGGATCCGACGTGGGTTGTGGAGCAAAGTAAGGAGTTGAAACAAACAATTGTACATGGACAGGGAGAGTTCCATCTTCGTACTTTGAAATGGCGTTTAGAGAACAATGAAAAGCTACAGGTAACCTTTAAAGAGCCTAAGATTCCCTATCGTGAAACGATAACTAAGCAAGCAAAGGCAGAGTATCGTCATAAGAAGCAAAGTGGTGGTGCTGGTCAGTTTGGCGAGGTTCATTTGATTGTTGAGCCATACGCTGAAGGTATGCCTGCTCCAACAACCTATAAGTTCAACGGACAAGAGTTTAAGATGAATATTAAAGGTTGTGAAGAACGCACTCTTCCTTGGGGTGGTAAGCTTGTGTTCATCAACTCTGTTGTCGGTGGTGCTATTGATGCTCGATTCATGCCAGCTATATTGAAAGGTGTCATGGACTGTATGGAGCGTGGACCTCTGACTGGTAGTTATGCGCGTGATGTTCGTGTGATTGTCTATGATGGTAAGATGCACCCAGTTGACTCTAACGAACTTTCTTTCACTTTGGCAGCTCGCCATGCTTTCTCTGATGCCTTCAAAGCTGCAGGTCCAAAGATTCTTGAACCTATTTATGACTTGGAAGTTTACGTACCAGGTGACTATATGGGCGATGTGATGAGCGATTTACAAGGACGTCGTGCCATGATTATGGGTATGGATTCAGAAGCAGGCTATCAGAAGTTACAAGCCAAGATTCCTCTAAAAGAGCTTGCTAACTATAGTATTTCTCTCAGCTCCCTCACTGGTGGTAGAGCTAGCTTCACAACTAAGTTTGCTAGTTATGAGCTTGTTCCTAATGATTTACAGCAGAAGTTAATTGCGGAGCATGAAGCTGAAGTAAAGGATGAAGAAGAATAGTTTATTTTTTAGTTAATAATCATCTTCCTTGTGGGGCGCGTTCGTTCTTATTTTATCTTGATAAGATTGTAACGTGCCCCTTTCTTTATGTCCTAATTCTACTTTGTTTCACTTTAAGTTTATGTTTAATTAAAGTCTAAGTTAAAGTACAATTAACCTCTAACTTAAAGTACAACTATCGTTTAACTTAAAGTTTAATTCGTGTTTAAGTTAGAGATTAATTGACGTTTAAGGTGAAGTATTCCTATATTTAAATCTAGGCTAACTTACATGGGTTTATAGGTCTTTTTGTCTTTTCTCAATAAATCAATGATGTTTCGTTATTCATTACGATTTTGCAGGTTCAATTTAGAGTCTGCCCATTGGACTTTTCTTTAGTCATTCTTGTGCTAATTTACTTGCGATATAATTGATAATAATTAATCCTAAGTATAATAATTCGTTAATTAATTTAAATCATATTCTATTTGTTAACGTTTTTGTGTTAATGGATTAATAAAATATTATCTTTGCAATCGTGAACATCGTAGTAGAGCTATAGTCCTAATCTCATTCAGAAGTCGTAGCCTACACGAATAGAAGTAATAATAATGAAGAAGAAGACAATTTGGATTATTGCAGTAATCATGGGATTATCATTCCTAGGCTTACTTCTACTCCAACTCAATTACATTGAAGAAATGGCTGAGATGAAGAAAGAACAGTTTGACGAATCAGTCAATCGTGCTCTTTATCAGGCTTCTCGGAATATGGAATTGAATGAGACCCTTCGTTATTTAGAAGATGATGTAAATAGGAAAGAGCGTAAGCAGTCGGAACAACATTCAACTTCAAAGGATAATTCTGTTGCAACACATCAAACTCCAGCAGTAGATAGTCAAGGCGATGCATATACATCTTTTGAAGCGAAGTTATTACAATCGAAGCCATCATTGACCCCTAAGGCAATGATTCTCCGTAATGATAGTAATTCGCTTTCTGCAACAAAACGTAACATGCAAGAGATTGTTCGTAATCGTTATGTCTATCAGAAAGCAATGCTTGAAGAGGTGGTCTATAATATACTTTATTCAGCATCAGATAAGCCTCTAAAACAACGTATTAACTTTAAATTGTTAGACCAAGATTTAAAGGCGGAGATGATGAATAATGGTATTAACATCCCCTATCATTTTACTGTTACAACGCAAGATGGTCGTGAAGTCTATCGTTGTCCAGATTATGTATCGGATGGGGAAGAGAATACTTACTCACAGGTGTTATTCCGTAATGACCCAGTGAGTAGAATGGGAGTTGTGAAGGTACACTTCCCTGAGATGAATAATTACATCTTCTCTAGTATTCGTTTTATGATACCTTCAATCATCTTCACGTTTGTGTTGTTGGTAACTTTTATCTTCACTATTGTGACAATCTTCCGTCAGAAGCGTTATAGCGAGATAAAGAACGACTTTATCAATAATATGACACATGAGTTGAAGACTCCTATTGCAAGTATCTCTTTGGCAGCACAGATGATGAATGACAAGAGCTTGGAAAAGAGTCCGAAGATGGTGGAACACTTGGGAGGTGTAATCAACGATGAGGCTAAGCGACTTCGTTTCTTAGTTGAGAAAGTATTGCAGATGAGTATGTACGATAGGAAGAAGGCTGTGTTGAAGAAAAAATATACAGACTTAAACGAGATGGTTGAAACTATTGCACACTCTTTCGCACTGCGAGTAGAACATACAGGCGGTAAAGTCTATACGGAGATTGAAGCTGTTGATTCAACTATGTATGTTGATGAGATGCACTTCCAGAATGTGATATTTAATCTCTTGGATAATGCTGTCAAGTATGCAAAGCCAGACGAACCATTAAATGTCTATTTGAAGACATGGAATACGAATGAACACCTTTATCTTTCTGTGCGTGATACAGGTATGGGAATAAAGAAAGAAAATTTAAAGAAGATCTTTGATAAGTTCTATCGTGTACATACAGGTAATAGACATGATGTAAAAGGATTCGGTTTAGGTTTAGCCTATGTAAAGAGAATGGTTGATTTACATGGTGGCGAAATTAAAGTGTTAAGCGAGTTTGGTAAGGGAACTAAGTTTATAATAAAACTTCCCGTGATTCGTGATGAAGAAATAGAAGAAGAAGTATAAGAATAAACATTAAAAGTTATAGATTATGGATGATAAGTTAAAGATTTTATTGTGTGAAGATGATGAGAACCTCGGAACACTATTGAGTGAATACTTACAGGCAAAAGGCTTTCAAGCTGACCTTTGCCCAGATGGTGAAGTAGGCTATAAGGCTTTCTTGAAGAATAAGTATGATATTTGTGTACTTGATGTGATGATGCCAAAGAAAGATGGATTCACACTAGCACAAGAGATTCGTCAGGCAAATGCGGAAATTCCAATTATCTTCCTTACAGCAAAACAACTGAAAGAAGATATACTTGAGGGCTTCAAGATTGGTGCAGATGACTATATCACCAAACCTTTCTCTATGGAAGAACTTGTTTTCCGTATTGAAGCAATCCTTCGTCGAGTAAGAGGGAAGAAGACGAAAGAATCTACTATGTATAATATTGGTCGGTTTACTTTCGATACACAGAAGCAATTATTGACATTAGATAATGACCCTGAGAAGACGACGAAGCTTACAACGAAGGAAAATGAATTGCTAGCTTTGTTGTGTGCTCATTCTAATGAGATTCTCCAGCGTGATTATGCCTTAAAGACCATTTGGATTGATGATAATTACTTCAATGCTCGTTCAATGGATGTGTATATCACAAAGCTCCGTAAGCATTTGAAGCCTGATACTCAGATTGAGATTATTAATATCCATGGTAAAGGTTATAAGCTTATTGTACCTGATGAGGATTAAAAACTAAAGGTTAATGGCACATTAACTATTTAAATAGGAGTAAGTAAAAGCCCAATAGGATTCTTCATAATATGAAGTCCTATTGGGCTTTACTCTTTGTTATCTAATTAGTTGTTTAAATTCAAGGTAAATCAAGTTTATTACCTTTTATAAATGCAATAGTTCCACCAATAATCAATATCAAACCTGAGAATAAGAGGGTATTCCGTTGGAAGGAAATAATAACATGTATTGCAAATAAGATGATGCCAACAACTATAGCAATAAGACCTAAATATTTGATATATCTTCTCATACTGAACGTGTAATTGTACTATACGATGAGCAAAAGTACTAAAATTATTTGGTCAATTGCACGAAAAGTTGTAATTTTGCGTCGCATTTGCGTATGCAAGGTGCATTTTTAATTCATTTTATATAATTAAGTAGTATGAATCAATACGAAACCGTTTTCATTTTGACTCCCGTTTTATCTGACGAACAGATGAAGGAAGCGGTCGCTAAATTCAAGACACTGCTCACTGATAATGGTGCTGAGATCTTGAACGAAGAGATCTGGGGTCTGAAGAAGTTGGCTTACAACATTCAGAAGAAGTCATCAGGCTTCTACGCATTGTTAGAGTTCAATGCAGAACCATCAGTTATTAACACTCTCGAAACCGGCTTCCGTCGTGACGAGAAGGTTATTCGTTACATTACCGTTAAGCAGGACAAGTATTCTGCAGCTTATGCTGAGAAGCGTCGTGCTAAATGGGCAGCTAAAAAGGAGGCTTAAATCATGGCAGAGCAGAAATCAGAGATTCGTTATTTGACCGCTCCTTCTATTGATACAAAGAAGAAGAAGTATTGCCGTTTCAAGAAGAGCGGTATTAAGTACATCGATTATAAAGATGGTGAGTTCTTGAAGAAGTTCCTTAACGAGCAGGGTAAGATCCTTCCTCGTCGTATCACAGGTACTTCATTGAAGTATCAGCGTCGTGTGGCACAGGCTGTTAAGCGTGCTCGTCAGATTGCATTACTTCCATACGTAACCGATTTGATGAAGTAAAAAGGAGGTCAATAGATGGAGATTATATTAAAAGAAGATATTATCGGTCTTGGATACAAGAACGATATCGTTAATGTAAAGAACGGCTATGGTCGTAACTATCTCATTCCAACAGGTAAAGGTGTTATCGCATCTCCTTCAGCTAAGAAGCAGTTGGCAGAGAACTTAAAGCAGCAGGCATCTAAGCTTGCAGCTCTTAAGGCTGAGGCAGAGAAGAAGGCATCACAGTTGGATGGTGTAGAACTTGTTATTGAAACAAAGGTATCAGCTACTGGTGTAACTTACGGTTCTGTTAACGCAGCAACTGTAGTTGAAGAGCTCGCAAAGCGTGGTATTGAGATTGATCGCAAGATCGTTACAATGCACGATATGAAGAAGGTTGGTACTTCTGAAGCTACTGTACACTTCCACAAGGAGGTTGAGGTTAAGATTCCTGTAACTGTTGTTGCAGAGAACCAGCCAGCACCTGCTGTTGAGGAGGCTCCAGTAGAGCAGCCTGCAGAGGCACCTGTTGCAGAGGAGGAAGCTCCAGCAGCTGAGTAATTCAACAAATGACATTTTGCACTGTAAAGCAGTAATGTTAGATAATAGTCCCTTTCACTTCCGGGTGGAAGGGATTTATTAGTTTATTATGAAACGAATAGTACTTACCGGCGGACCTTGTGCCGGAAAAACGACAGCACTTGTCAAGATTATCGAGCATTTCTCCAGTCTCGGTTACAAGGTGTTTATTATTCCTGAAGTGCCAACACTCTTTAGCCAAGCAGGTATGGATTACCTTACGGATAACCACGCTTTCTTTTATGAAGGAGAGAAGGCGACACTAGAAATGCAGCTTGCTTTAGAGGATAAGTTTACACGAATAGCCGAAACTATTACTACTCCAACCATCATCGTTTGTGATCGTGGAACGATGGATATTTCTGCTTATATGAAACCAGAAATGTGGAAGGAGATTACGGCTGGCGTTGGAACTTGTTCGGAGAAGTTACGTGCTAGATATGATGCGGTACTTCACCTTGTCAGTGCTGCTGATGGTGCAGAACAATTCTACACTACGGCTACCAATGCGGAGCGTACAGAGGGATTAGAGCTTGCACGTGAACTTGACAAGAAAGTCATTCAAGCCTGGTCAGAGCATCCTCATCTACGTGTAATTAATAACCACGAGAACTTTGATACAAAGATCAATCGTGTTATTCAAGAGATATCGAATGTACTTGAGATTCCGCAGCAGATTGTAGAAGAACGTAAATATATTGTTCGCTTAACAGGTGAGATTCCTGATGCTATAGAAAGTGAGATTATTCAAACTTATCTCACCTCCGACCCACGTAGTGAGGTGCGTCTTCGTCGTCGTACATTGAACGGCGTTTCTGTTAATGTTCGTACAACGAAAAAGACCTTAGCAAACAATGCACAGGTAGTTACCGAACGCCAGATTGATAATAACCTCTATGAGTCATTAATGCGTCAAGCCGACCCTTATCGTCAGTCAATCCATAAGATTCGTAAAACTTTTATATGGCGTGGTCAATTCTTTGAGCTTGATACCTATTTATCTCCAATGCGCAATCTTCAGATACTTGAAACGAAGGGCATTGTTGACCATGAGGATGTCAACTTCCCTCCCTTTATCGAGGTTGTAGAAGATATTACGGGTAAGACAGAATATTACAATTACAATTTAGCCTTGAGAAAGTAAGAGGTTATGTTGAGCATAACTTAAAAAGGTGCCGTAACTGAGTTATCAGTTGTGGCACCTTTTCAATATATCTAAGGTCTAAACCTTATTTCTTCTTTGCTGCTTTATCAACCTTCTCCCAATACTTCTTACCCTTTTCTTTTAGTTGGTTCGTAAAGGCAACGGCATCAGCATTAGCTTGTGCCTCGTCAGCAGGAGATGCGTAAGCATGACGGAAGCCCTTTATCTTATTCCATTCACCACGTGTAAAGTCAGGAACTTCCACAGGGATATTACCATTATCCATAGAGATAGAACCTAACTCGGCTAGACAGCACCATTCTGCTAAGTCGTACACATCAATATCCAATGGCAAGCCGTTCTGTAAGCAATAAACTAGACGTGAATCCATGATGAAGTCCATTCCGCCATGACCACCAACTTCCTTCGCTTGTTTCTCATACTTTGTGATGATAGGGCTTTCGTTCGCCTTCTCCAAAGCTTCTCTATCCTTGCCTGATAAGTAGCTGTGCCCAGATAAGTCATCTGCTGAAGGGGTTACACCTGCTTTTGCAAGTTCTTGAGATGATAGAGCATAGCCTTCAACTGGATATTTATTAGCGAAACCCTTTGTTCCGGTTAACTGATACATACGATTATAAGGCTGTGGAGTCATTACGTTATGAATAATCTCAATCACCTTTCCATTCTCTGTGCTGATCAGCGTTGTGGTTTGATCGCCATTGCGGAACTCCTTACAAGGCTCACCGCTCATTTGTTCAACGTGCATCTTACCATTAACTGACTTTGTATCCATTGCGATAAGCGTCTTCATACGATCGCCACGGTGAATGTCTAACACTTGTGCAATAGGGCCTAAGCCGTGAGTAGCATATATGTCACCACGGAACTTCTGGTTGTAATCCAATCTCCAACCTAATTTATCTTCTTTATCCTTCTTCCAATAAGCATTCCAGAACGGAGTAAGGTCGTGTCGATAAGCTCCTTGTACATATAGAATCTCACCGAAGATACCCTTTTGAGCCATGTTTAAAGAGTTCAACTCAAAGAAGTCATAGCAGCAGTTCTCGAGCATCATACAATGTAGTCGATTCTTCTCAGATAATTCGATGAGCTGCCATATCTCTGACATATTCATCGCTGCCGGAACTTCTATTGCAACGTGCTTACCATGTGTCATTGCCTCTTTTGCAACTAGGAAGTGATGTTTCCAATCAGGTGCAATATAAACAAGGTCTATATCTTTGCGCTTACACAATTCTTTGTAACCATCTTCGCCCGAATAGATATCCGCAGCAGGCATGCTAGCCTTACGTAAATATTGCTGACACCTTTCTGCACGATCCTTCTCAAAGTCACACAACGCCATCACTTGTATTCCAGGGATATGCGTCCATCGTTCAACGGCACCTGGACCGCGCATACCAAGTCCAACGAAGGCTACACGTACAACCTTCATCTTTGGTGTTGCAAGGTTCAAAACACTTTGCTCACCAGCAGGACGGGTTGGAACCTCTGTGACCGCCTTTCCGTTAACAATCTTGTAAGGCCAATTGAATTGTGCTAAAGCATTCGTTGGTAATAAGAAACTGCCTGCAATGAGTATTGCAGCAAAGGTCTTTTTAATTCTCATAGTTTGGTTTTTTATTTATTGATTATTGGTTTTTAATTATAATTGTAGGGCAAAGATAGTGAATATTAGTGTAAAACGGGAATACTTTAAAGATTAATTTGTCAGATGTTTTTGGTTGAGGTTGATATGGAAAGTTCAACGCTCAACTTCTTTCCAATTCTTATTGCATGATACTTTAAGTTAATCACCATTTGTACTTTAAGTTAAAGGTCGCTTGTACTTTAAGTTAAACGTCAATCCTACTTTAAGTTAGTGTTCGATACCTTTTAAATTACTACATCTTTCAATAGTTATACATATTGTTTTATGTGGGTATCATCTTCTGTGCATAGCTATTTAAGATATAAGTTTTGCTTTTAGAGCGTAATTCTTCATTATCTATTTAATTTTCTGTATCTTTGCACTCAGAAAGTATTAACAATTAAAGCATAAAATAAGATGAAAGCATTTGTATTCCCTGGACAGGGATCTCAGTTTGTTGGGATGGGTAAGGACCTTTACGAGAACAGCCCATTGGCGAAAGAATTATTCGATAAGGCAGATGAGATTCTTGGTTTCAAGATCACCGATATTATGTTTGCAGGCACTGATGACCAACTCAAGGAAACGAAGGTAACTCAACCAGCAGTATTCCTTCATAGTGTAATCTCTGCCCTTTGCTTAGGTGACGAGTTTAAGCCAGATATGGTAGCGGGTCATTCATTGGGTGAGTTCTCTGCTCTTGTTGCTGCGGGTGCATTAAGTTTCGAGGATGGTTTGAAGTTGGTTGCTGCTCGTGCTAACGCAATGCAGAAGGCATGTGAGCAGAACCCTGGTACTATGGCTGCAATTATAGGCTTGCCAGACGAGAAGGTTGAAGAGATTTGTGCTCAAGTGTCAAAGGAAGGTAAGGTTTGTGTAGCAGCCAACTTTAACTGCCCTGGTCAGTTAGTTATTTCAGGTTCTGTTGACGCTATCAACGAGGCATGCGAGTTGTTGAAGGAAGCAGGTGCTAAGCGCGCATTACCATTGAAGGTTGGTGGTGCTTTCCACTCTCCATTGATGCAGCCAGCTAAAGACGAATTGCAGGCAGCTATAGAGGCAACTAAATTCAATGCTCCAAAGTGCCCTGTTTATCAGAATGTAGATGCATTGCCACATACCGATCCAGCCGAGATTCAGAAGAATTTGATAGCTCAGCTCACCTCAAGTGTACGTTGGACGAAGAGTGCCCAGAACATGATTGCTGATGGTGCTGATGAGTTCATCGAGTGTGGACCAGGTAAAGCATTGCAGGGTATGCTTGGACGTATTGACAGAAATGTTAATGCTCACGGCATAGCTTAATACTATAGCTAATAGTCCCTCTTCTTAACCCCTCCTTGCTTTAGGAGTGATACGGAAGAGGGACTTTTGTTTATCCATTGTATGAAAACTAAATTAGTTATCTATCAAGTCTTCACTCGTACTTTCGGTAATAAGAACCTTACGAGAAAGGAGAACGGTACATTAGCAGAGAATGGGGTAGGGAAGATGAATGACTTCGACGAGTCGGTACTTCGTCGCATTCATGACTTCGGTGTCACTCATCTTTGGTATACTGGTGTTATCCGTCATGCAACGTGTACTGATTATTCTTCCTTCGGTATTCCTTGTCAGAACCCACGAGTTGTAAAAGGACGCGCTGGTTCCCCATACGCCATTACTGATTATTATGATATTGATCCTGATATTGCGGTTAATGTTGATGAGCGCATGGCAGAGTTCGAGGCTCTTATTAGTAGAACACATGACGAAGGACTGAAAATGCTCATCGACTTCGTGCCTAACCATGTTGCACGTCAATATAAGAGTATAGCAAAGCCGCAAGGAGTGAGTGATTTAGGAGAAGACGATGACTTAGGGAAGCATTTTGATCCACAAAACAACTTCTATTATTGTCCGGGTGAAGCACTCGACCTGTCTGGGGTAGCCGAGAATGAATATGCAAACGGAGCGGAGCCTTACCATGAATATCCAGCCAAGTGCACGGGTAACGATCGCTTCGATTCGCATCCACAGCAGAATGACTGGTATGAGACGGTGAAACTCAATTATGGAGTAGACTATTGTGATGCTGGTGGGCGTAGTTATCATTATCATCCCATTCCTTCTACTTGGAAGAAGATGACTGAAATACTCCTCTTCTGGGCAGCTAAAGGGATTGATGGTTTCCGTTGTGATATGGCGGAGATGGTACCTCACGAATTCTGGTCATACGCCACACAACAGGTCAAGGAGCGTTATCCAGACGTGATATTCATCGGAGAGGTATATGATCCGAACCAGTATCGTATGTATGTTGAGTCAGGCTTTGATTACTTATATGATAAGGTGGGTATGTATGATTGCATACGTGGTGTCATCTGTGACGAGCGTCCGGCTTCTTCTATCACGCACGAGTGGCAGCAAGTTGACGATATACGCGACCACATGCTTTACTTCCTAGAGAATCATGATGAGCAACGCATTGCCTCCGACTTCTTTGCTGGTAACCCGTGGAAAGGAGTGCCGGGCATGATTGTTTCCGCATTGCTCCAGCAGAATCCAGTTATGGTTTATGCAGGGCAAGAGTTTGGCGAGCGGGGTATGGATAAAGAGGGCTTCTCGGGACGTGATGGTCGTTCAACCATCTTCGACTATTGGACGAGTGAGGCTATTTATAAAGGCTTCTTCAATCACGAGGAACTTACAACAGATGAGAAGAGGTTATCATTGGTCTATCAAGGTCTGCTTCGCTTCTGCAATCGAGAGAAGGCAGTGCGTGAAGGATTGACATTCGACCTCATGTATGTTAATAATCAAAGCTATCAGTTCAACCCTCGCAAACAATTTGCCTTCTTGCGTAAGGCTGACGATGAAGTGTTACTCGTTGTAGCGAACTTCGATCAGAAACGTGTGCAAATCAATGTTACCATTCCTGCGCATGCTTACGACTTCCTTGGATTACCAGAGCGGGAAGTAGAGATGACCGATTTGCTTTCAGGTTTTACAAAGACAGTAGAACTGAAACGAGATGGACAGGTTGCCTTAGATGTCGAGGCAAATTATGGTAGGATATATAAGTTTAACGTAAAGGAGAAGCCCATGGACTATGTATTGAATACGCATAACAAGGAGGAATTCCCACCGGCTCATACAGCAGAACATTTATTGAATCAAGTCATGGTTCGTATGTTTGGGGCGGAGCGTAGTAATAATGCGCATATCGAACGAAAGAAGAGTAAGATGACATTCATCCTTGATCATAAACCTAATCGTAAGGAGGAGAAGGCTATTGTTGATGAGATGAATCGCCTTATTGCAGAGGATTTACCTGTAACGTTCGAAATGGTTGACAGGAATCATATTCCTGAAGGAGTGAGCTTGGATAAGCTACCAGATGATGCTTCCGAGATGTTACGACTTGTGCGAATAGGCGACTTTGATGTGTGCCCTTGCATTGGTAAGCATGTCCGATCGACGAGTCAGATAGGTCGCTTTGAATTGTTAGGTACTAATTGGGACGAAGCCAAACATGCCTTCCGTATTCGATTTAAGGTTGTTGTATAGAAAGCTCTCACTGCCACTATGAGGATGTGGCAAGTTAATCAACCCTCGAAAGTTAAACAAAATAACTTTCGAGGGTTTTCTTTGAAAGAGAGAAAGAGATGTCAGAGGTACATCAGACTTAGATAATGAATTATCACGCTTAGTAATGATTAAAAAATAACTTGGTACATTTTCGGAGCCGAGGCATCGGTCTTGAGCAGTGTATTCAATTGATGAAAAACTCCAGAAATGGAACTATATGGTTTCATGGAGAGAGAGAAAAAAATACCAAGTTATTTTTTTATCATTACTTAGATAATATAATTACGCACGTACAACAAGAATGCAGAGCATATAGAAAAACAAAAGAGAACGAGGGGAAAACAATTACGAGATGTGTGTTGTGAGTTCGTTCTCTTATACAAACAAATAAGAGATAAGCTCTTTGATAGTGCTTACCTCTTACTTGTTTTACCTTTCTTTCTTATCTAATGACTTATGAGCGACTTATGATTTATCGCTCTGTTCCTTCATATCAATAAACTGCTTGTTTGCATCATAAAACTCATATTGCAAATAAGCTAGCTTCTGTGAAGGAATAATATTTACGCCTAATCCGTATCTCATTTGCCACTTACGTTTTAGCGAGATGAAACCCTTGTTAATGTAAGCAGCTACGTATGGGTGGACGTGTAAGTAGAACTTCTTTACTCCTACCTTATTGACAAGGCGATCAATCTTTCGCTCTAGCTGGTCAGTAAAGAGGATACTTGAGTGAATCTTACCTGTTCCAAAACAAGTGGGGCAGTCCTCATCTACGTCAACATCCATTACAGGACGAACACGTTGTCGAGTAATCTGCATTAAGCCGAACTTACTTAATGGAAGAATGTTGTGACGGGCTCGATCCTTCTGCATGTTCTTACACATACGCTCGTAAAGCATCTGTCTGTCTTCAGCAAGATTCATATCTATAAAGTCAACGACGATGATTCCTCCCATATCACGTAATCGAAGTTGACGTGCTAATTCGTCGGCAGCTCCAAGGTTTGTGTCAAGTGCGTTCTGCTCTTGTGCTTTCTCCTTGGTTCTGTTACCACTGTTTACATCAACAACGTGCATAGCCTCTGTGTGTTCGATGATGAGGTAACAACCATGCCCGTAGTTGATTGTCTTGCCAAAGCTAGACTTGATTTGCTTTGTAACATCGAAATTGTCAAAGATAGGCACCTTTCCATTGTACTTCTTCACTATGTTTGCCTTTTCAGGGGCTATTAGAGAAACATAGTGGCGTACAGCTGTGCAAATGTCATCATCATTGACATAGATGTTCTCGTAGGTTGGGTTGAAGAGATCACGTAACATAGCCACGGCACGTCCAGTCTCCTCAAATACTAATTGAGGACGCTCTTGTGTCTTCTGTACCTTCGTGATAGCTTCATTCCAACGATTCAGAAGGACTTTCATCTCTGCATCAAGTTCCGCAACACGCTTGCCTTCAGCTACTGTTCTAACAATTACACCAAAGTTCTTTGGAGTGATACTTTGGATGAGTTGCTTTAGGCGTGCCCGTTCTTCGCCGCTCTTAATCTTAGATGAAACACTGACTTTATGCCCAAAAGGTATAAGCACCAGGTAGCGACCAGCAAATGATATTTCGCCTGTAAGACGCGGACCTTTGGTGGAAATGGGTTCTTTGACAATTTGTACCAATACTTCTTGACCTACTTGCAAGGCATTCTGTATCGTGCCGTCTTTTTGTATGTCAGGGAGATGATTGGCTTTCTGAATGGGATAAAGTTTTTTACGATCGCTCTGAACCTGTTTCAGATATTTGGCGTAGGAGTTAAATTGACTCCCTAAGTCTAGATAATGAAGAAAGGCGTCACGCTCATAACCTACATCTACAAAGCAGGCGTTTAGCCCTGGCATCAGCTTCTTTACTTTTGCCACGTAGATGTTTCCAACCGAAAAGCTAGCTTCTCTTGGTTCACGTTGATATTCAACTAAACGCTTATCCTCGAGTAGTGCTATCGAAATCTCTTTCTGTTGGACATCAATAATTACTTCGCTTGTCATCTATCTTCTCTTGTTATAAACATCATGATAGTATAGGATCGTATAAGTTAGCTATAAATGTTTTATACGTTATGATTTGTGGTAATAAATAATACACCTAATCGTACTACATGATATTTATAGGTAATAAAAAAGGCGGAACCTGCCGTCGCACTCCATGGTTGGAATTAATTGCGATGACACGCCCCGTCATGTTTGAAAGTCGTAATAAGTGCTTTCAGCCTATGGGGCTTACTTACTCTTATGTCTGTTCTTTCTTAATCTCTTTTTACGCTTGTGCGTAGCCATCTTATGTCCCTTTTTCTTTTTTCCGTTTGGCATAGCTTTAATGTTTTAAATTGTTATAATATTTATGTTTACTTATTCTTCATATCCTCAATGAAAGTCTTTGCAGGCTTGAAGCTTGGGAAATCATGTGCAGGGATAGTGATTGTCGTATTCTTTGAGATGTTACGAGCTGTCTTTTCTGCACGATGCTTAATAATAAAGCTACCGAAACCACGTAAATATACGTTCTCTTTCTTCCCTAATAAGCTATCTTTGATTGCATCCATGAATGATTCAACTACAGCTGAAACGTCTTTCTTGGCAATACCAGTTGATGTTGCAATCTCATTGATAATGTCTGCTTTCGTCATTTCGTTTTTATTCTTTTTATGTTTAATTCTTTATTCTCTCGTTATTTCGGATTGCAAAGATACTCATTTTCAGCTTAATAGAGAAATGTTTTGAGTGTTTTTTTGCAAAAACTCTCTCTGATAGTTCCTTACTCTTAAGTTTTTTGTATCTTTGTAACCTAATTATATAAGGTGTATGAAGATTGCCATTGGAATTGATGTGGGGATTTCAACAACGAAGATTGTTGGAATTAGAGAAGGGAAGGTCGTTAAACCTTTACGTATAAAGGCTACTGACCCTGTGACTTCCTTGTATGGTGCATTTGGTAAATACTTGTATGATAATAAGATTGATTTATCAGATGTAGAGCAAGTGATGTTGACAGGAGTTGGTGCTCATTATGTTAATAAGCCTGTTTATGGACTTCCTACAGCAAAGGCTGATGAGTTTTTAGCTGATGGCTTGGGAGCTCAGTTCGAGTCGAAACTTCAACGGATGATAGTTGTCTCTATGGGTACAGGAACCTCTTTAGTGCTTTGTGATGGCAATGAAATCCGTCACATTGGTGGTATTGGCATTGGAGGCGGTACATTAAGTGGGCTTTCTCGGTTGTTATTACAGACAGATGATGTTAAAGAAGTTGTGTCTTTGGCAATGAAAGGAGACATCTCACGCATTAATCTTCAGATAAAAGATATATCAACGAGTCCACTACCAGGTTTGCCTATGGATGCAACAGCGTCTTTGTTTGCAAATGCACAAGTAAATGCTAGTAGGGAGGATATTGCTCTTGGTTTAATAGGTTTAGTGTTGCAATCAATAGGTTCTGCAACAATCTTAAGCTCCTTAAATAGTGATATTCGTGATTTTGTTCTGATAGGTAATCTCACTTTGTTACCACAATGCGAATTACTCTTTCCTGTCATGGAGAAGATTTATGACGTTCGATTTATTATTCCCAAATATTCGGAGTATTGTACGGCTATTGGTGCGGCATTGCAAGGGTTAAGATGCAGATAGATATTGTTTACATCTTGTTTGGTAATTATTAGATATAGAAAACTTTCTTAGTTAAGAATTATCAGTCTGATATAAAAAAGCCTTTCTTACATTATAGATGATGCTCTTCTAATTGCGAGAAAGGCGTTTCTTTATGATATAAAAAGCCTTTATTCATTCTTCATTACTACTTTGTTTCTTTAATATAGTCTATACATAAGAGTACTGGACAGAAATAGCTGTTCTTTAAAAGATTTATAGTACATCTTTAAAAAAGATTTATTAATTTGTGACTTTCATTGAAAATATTTATCTTTGCATATGTAGGTTATTAGAACTTATATATTACTTTAAAACTGATTGGCGTGAGAAATAGATATCTTATAATATTAGTATTACTTATAACATCTTCTTTTGCTTTTGCCCAAAAGATAGAGGTTGGGTCATGTGTTACCAGTGATGGAGGAAATTACCATGGACAGATGTTCCGAGGGAAGCCTAATGGTAAAGGTAAGACGGTCTACAAGAATAAGGATGTCTATGAAGGGGAGTATATGAAAGGTTTGCGCCATGGGGATGGTACCTATATCTTTGCTGATGGTGAAAAGTATGTTGGACAATGGTTCCAGAATCAGCAACATGGAATGGGAACCTTTTATTTTTCGAATGGGAACCGATATGAAGGCTTGTGGTATAAAGATTATCAACAAGGTCAAGGCACCATGTTTTATTACAATGGAGACAAGTATATAGGTAATTGGGAACATGATAAACGCAGTGGAGCAGGTAAGTATATCTTCGCAAATGGAGCCTCATACGATGGTATGTGGGCAAATGATATGAAGAACGGATACGGCTGTTTTAAGTGGACGGATCATTCTTCGTTTACAGGTAACTGGGTTAATAACATGAAAGAAGGTAAGGGCGTTTATATCTATTCGGATGGTGATAAATATGATGGCGAATGGAAGAACGACCTTCAGAATGGTAAGGGTATCTACAAGTTCAAGGATGGCGAGGTTTATGAAGGCGAATATGTAGATGGTCAACGCACAGGGCAAGGTATTTTCCAATATAAGAATGGAGATCAATACAC
>FLSB01330676.1_pt1 | contig 32164 bp, 31 predicted proteins | sample 1550551 | NCBI WGS metagenome assembly FLSB01 (sample SAMEA4031774, study PRJEB14383) | metagenome | biome: human; feature: oral; material: saliva | place: Philippines | collected 2014 | reverse complement strand
GAAAAAAATCAAGAAAAACTATTAATGAATAAAATAATTTAATTGAGAGGAAAAATATAAAATGAATAATCAAGAAAAAGATTTAATACAGTTAGATATTATGCTACTGATAAAAAGTATTTGGGAGAAGAAAATATTGATTTTGCTAGTGACAGTTCTATTTACTGCAATATCACTTGCTTATAGTATTTTCTTGGTAACACCACAATATTCATCTACTACAAAAGTATATGTGGTTAATCAAAAGAAAGGTGATAAAGAAATCACAACACAAGATGTTCAGTTAGGATCATTATTAATAAAAGACTATAAAGAAATTATTCTTTCAAATAAGGTTATGGAAGATTCGGCAGAAAAGAGTGGTTTAGGGATAACGGCGAAACAATTGGCAGGGAAAGTTAGCGTAGACGCTCCCAAAGATACTCGTATTATTTCTATCACTGTTCGAGACAAAGATCCACAAGTAGCTAGTCAACTAGCTAATACTGTAAAAGAGGTATCGGCAGATCAAATTAAAGAAGTAACAAAAATTGATGATGTAACAACACTGGAAGAAGCAAAAGCAGCAATGGCTCCAAGTTCACCGAATATTCCTAAAAATGCAATTTTAGCGACAGCACTAGGGTTCATTATAGCTGTAGCTGGAGTGGTATTATTTGAATTATTAGATGATAGAATTAAAAGAGCAGAAGATATTGAAGATGGTATGGGACTGGTACTTTTAGGAGTAGTTCCAGATACAAAAACAGGAAAGAGATAGGATAAGAAAACATGGCACAAATTAATTTATTAACAAATAAAAATATAGTAGATCCTAAAAATGAAGAGTATTATAATGCCTTACGTACTAATATCCAGTTTTTAGGAAAAGATAAGAAGGTAATTGTTATAACATCAACTTCTGAAAATGAAGGGAAAAGTACAATATCAACTAACTTAGCTATATCATTAGCTAAGTTAGGACTGAAAACTGTTTTAGTAGATGCAGATACGCGTAAGTCTGTTATGGCAGGGCGCTTCAAATTTAAAAATAAAATTAGCGGATTAACTAATTATCTATCTGGAGTATCTCCAATTGAGGATGTTATTTATGAGACAGATATTCAACATTTAAATGTTATCCCAGCAGGGCAAGTACCACCGAATCCAACAGGATTACTACAAAATAAAAACTTCAATATTATGATTGAGGTATTTAGAGAGTATTATGATTATGTAATTATTGATACGCCACCTGTTGGTCAAGTTATTGATGCTGCTATCGTAGCTCCTAAGGCAGATGGAGTAGTAATGGTAGTTGAAGCTAATCGTGTCAAGAAAAAAGTTTTAGAAAAAGCTAAAGAACAACTAGAAAAAAGTGGAGCAGAGTTCTTAGGTATAATTTTAAATAAAGTTAACTCAAATGAGCTAGGTTATGGTGGTTACTATGGGCACTATGGTGGTTATGGAATAAAAGGGGAAAAAAAGTAGTAAGGAAGGGAAATAAATAAAATGGAAAAGAACTTAGTTAATAGTCAGTTCGAGGGAGTAAGAAGTAAAACCAGTTATTTATTTTTCAAGAGATTATTTGATATATCTATAGCATTAGTAGGAATGATAGTGTTAGTAATAGTTACTATCATCCTAGCTATCTTTTACAGTTTTGGAAAAAATAAAGGGAAAATATTTTTTTCTCAGGAAAGAATAGGTTTAAATGGAAAAAGATTCAAAATTTATAAATATAGATCTATGGTAGAGAATGCTGAAGAAATTTTAAAAAAAGATCAGAAACTTTATAAAAAATATATAGAAAATAGTTATAAACTGCTTCCAGAAGAAGATCCAAGGATGACTAGATTAGGTAGATTTATAAGAAAACATAGTATTGATGAAATTCCACAATTTATTAATATCCTAAAAGGGGATATGAGTTTTATAGGACCTAGGCCTGTAATAGAAGAAGAACTTCTTCAATATGGAGAAAGAGCTTCAAAATTCTTGTCTGTAAAGCCTGGTGCAACAGGATGGTGGCAAGTTAGCGGAAGAAGTGAAATAGGATATCCAGAAAGATGTGACATGGAGTTGTATTATGTGGATAATTGTTCATTTAAGTTAGATATGAAAATATTCTTCTTAGAATTAAAGAGAATAATAACAAAAGACGCTGCATACTAAAATAGATAAGTAGTTAAATAAAAAAGACTGTGTTTCGTCGCCAAACTAAAACACAGACTTATATAAGTGAATAAGGATATATTAACATAAAAATTGAAAAAATGGAAGTGAGAGGATTCAATTTGACTATGAAAATTAGAATATTAATAGCAACGCATAAAGAATTTATTCCTCCTAAAGATGAAATATACCTACCTATCCATGTAGGAGCTGAAGGTAAAGGAGAGCTAGGTTATCAAAAAGATAACATTGGTGAAAACATATCGAGTTCAAATCCATATTTTTGTGAATTAACAGGTGTATATTGGGCGTGGAAGAATCTAGATGCAGAATATATTGGATTAGATCACTATCGTAGATATTTTAGCACTAAAAAAGTGAAATATAAAGATGGTATGGATATAAATGAAGTAGTTTTAGATAAGAAGAGTACAGAACAATACTTAAAAGAAGAGGATATATTAGTTCCAAAATTAAGAAAGTATTATATTGAGACACTTTACAATCACTATGCCAATACATTTGATGGCAGTCATCTCGATAGAACAAGAGATATTATTTTAGAAATGACACCTGAATATATTAAATCGTTTGATAAAGTTATGAAGCAAACCAGTGGACATATGTTTAATATGTTTATAATGAAAAAAGAACTACTCGATGAATATTGTTCATGGTTATTTCCAATTTTATTTGAACTACAAAATAGGGTAGACATAACTAATCTTACAGCATTTGAAGCAAGATTATTTGGAAGAGTGAGTGAACTTCTATTCAATGTTTGGTTAGAAGAGAAGAAATATAAAGTTAAAGAAGTACCATTTTTTGATGCTTTTGAAGTAGATTGGATTAAAAAAGGTGGAGCATTTTTAAAAGCGAAGTTTTTCAAAAAGAAATATAAACAGAGTTTCTAGAGGAGGAAATATGTCTGAGATAAAAATAATTCAAACTAAAATTTTAGAAATACTTAAAATTTTTATCGAAATATGCGAAGAAAATAACTTGACGTACTATGCACTTGGTGGAACTCTATTAGGTGCTGTTAGGCATGGAGGATTTATTCCTTGGGATGATGATATAGATATAGGCATGCCAAGAGAAGACTATGAAAAATTTAAAAAAATAGCTAATGAGAAATTTAATGATAGATATTTATTTTTAAGTGAAGATACTCCAGGCTATAAAAAAGCTTTTTCTGTAATAAGAGATACTTCTACAAAGATTGTTATGAATTATAGTAATATAGCTCAAGAGGAAAGTTTATGGATAGATATATTTCCAATTGATGGATTACCAAAAAAAGGTATAAAAAGAAAACTACAAGAGAAGAGCTATCTATATAGAAGAATGATGGTACAATTATCTCAGTTCAATTCAATTGTGAATCAAAATAAAGTGAACAGACCTTGGTATGAAACGGCAATAATTAAAATTGCAGGGATTGTAAAAATTGAAAATTTACTGTCTTTTGAAAAAGCGCAACAAAAGTATTTAGCTACTATAAAGAAATATAGTGTGACAGAGGGATACGCAGGAAATTACACAGGTGCATATAAGCTTCGAGAATTAGTTTCAAGTGAATATTTTGGAAATGCTAGAAAATTACAGTTTGAAACAGTGGAACTAAGCGTTCCAGAAAAATATAATGAATATTTATCTGCAATATATGGTGAGAACTACATGGAGCTTCCACCGGAAGAACAGAGAGTCCCTCATCAATATGAAATTGTTAGTCTAGGAGAATGATGATAAATGAATAAATTAAGAAAAGCATTAAATTATTATCAAGATATAAATGGAAAAAGAACATATTTTCCAAATAATGTACTAAATTGGCAATTGTTAGGAAAGTTTCTTGGACAGATTCCACATATTATTGGAGAAAATAATGCGAGAAAAATTTGTGAAAAAAGACATGCTGTAACAAGAGAATTTTTGGAAAAAGAGTTTTATGAATTTTTAATAAATTATGAGTTTAATATTTGTAATGAGAAAAACAATAAAATTATTTGGACATTGTGGATGCAAGGATATGAACATGCTCCAGAATTAGTAAAGTGTACAATCGATAGTATAAGGAAATTCGCTGAATTAAATGGTTTTCAGTTTATATTGTTGGAAAAGGATACGATAGAAAAATATATAGTGTTTCCTAAGTTAATAAAGGAGAAAATGAATTTAGGTATTATAGATTATACTAAAATTTCAGATATATTAAGAGTTTCGTTGCTTGCAAAATACGGAGGAACCTGGGTAGATGCAACTATATATATGAGTAAAGATTTTGATTCATCATTATTATTACAGAATTACTATACAATAAAAACAGGAGAGATGGCTGATTATTCACCTAATATCTCACAGAATAGATGGAAAGGGTTCTTTTTATCAGGGAATAGTTCATTATTTGGATTCACCCGTGATTTTTTCTTTGAATATTATAGTAGATATGATGTTGCTGTGGACTATTTATTAATAGATTACATTTTCGATTTAGCTTATAAATATGATGAGAAAATTAGAAATCAAATGCTTAAACTGGAGAAGTCTAATCCTAATTTGTTTTGGTTAGAAAAAAATCTTGGAAATGAATTTAATCAAGGATTATGGGAGGGTATAACGAGAAATACAAAAGTATTTAAAACAACGTATAAGTTATCTGAAGAAATTAAATTAAATAAGAATAATTTTTATTCTAAATTAATAGATAGAAAGTTATAAGGTGTGAAATGATGAAAAAAAAGATATGTTTTGTAAAGTGGGTAGTGAATGAAGCAGGTGGAGGATTAAAGGTTGCGGTTAATTTGGCAAATGAGTTACAAGAAAAATATGAAGTCCATCTTGTTTCAGTTTTTTCTACAGAAGACGTATTTTTTGAATTGAATAATAATGTATACTATCAATCATTGTCAAAAGAAAAATTATCTATGTCAAGAGATTTTTTGAAGGCTGTAAAGTTACTGAGATCGTATATTGTTGAGAATGACATAAGTATTCTATTTGGGATTGGTATTACAATGAATGCTGTGGGAGTAGCTAGTACATTGGGATTAAAAACTAAATTTATTTCTTGTGACCATGAAAATTCAATTGTAAGCAATAATACGAAGGTAAAAAAATTTCAAAGATTATTAGCATCCAAAATGGCTGATAAAATAATTACTTTAACAGAAAAAGATAGAAATAATTATCTTTTAAAATATAAGATTTCTTTAGATAAAATTGATTATATTCATAATTGGTTAGAATATATGGATGTGAGAAGAGATTATTTATTAGATTCTAAGAAATTAATTACAGTTGGACGATTTTGTTACGAGAAAGGATATGATTATCTTCTTAAAGTTGCTAAGGATGTTCTAGAGAAGTATCCTGATTGGGAATGGGATATTTATGGTACTGGAGACGAAAAAATAAAACATAAATTGATGCAATTTAATAGTGGGAGAGAGCAAGGTAAAATAAATTTAATGGGTAATGTGAAAGGTATAGAGAATATTTATCCTGGGCATAGTATATATGTAATGACTTCTCGTTCAGAAGGATTACCATTAGTATTGTTGGAAGCTAAAACTTTTGGTTTACCTATTGTCAGTTTTGATTGCCCTACAGGTCCATCTGAAATTGTATTAGATGATGTGAATGGATATTTAATAGATAATTATAATATTGATATAATGAGTGAAAAAATTCAAAAATTAATAAATAATAAGGAATTAAGGTTAAAGTTTTCTAGGAACTCAATGGTGGATACGGAAAAATTTAACAAAGAGAAAATATTACAACAATGGATTAGTTTAATAGAAGAAATGATAGGAGGGGAATAGATGAAAAAAATGTTAGTTTGCATTTCCACACTAGGTGCGGGAGGTGCAGAAAAATCATTAGTAAATTTTGTAAATGAATACAAAAATAAATATAATATATCAATATTGGTATTTAGTGAGAAAAATAATTATTATGCTGAATTTCTTAATGATATACCTATTGATTATATTGTAAAGAAGGAAACACCTTTTATTATAGAGAAAATAATAAATAAATTTGTGAAATATATCCCTGCTAAATTGTTAAACAAAATTGTAACAAGTAAATCAGCATTTAAAAATGAGAATTTTGATATTGAATTTGCGTATTTAGAGGGTAGAAGTACTAAGATTATTTCTGGTTCTAGAAATAAGAAAAGTGCAAAGTATGCTTATATACATTGTGATTTTTTGAAAAATTGGCATTCTATAAATAGATTTAAAAACTACAATGAAGAGTACAGCTGTTATAAAAATTTCAACAATATTATAGCAGTTTCAAACGAGCAAGCAGAATCATTTATTGATAGATTTCCTGGATTAGAGGTAGAAGTTATCCCAAATTTTATAAATAGAGAAGACATATTAAAAAAAGGAAATATAATTTCTGAAGATACAACTACTAAATATTTTTGTTCTGTTGGAAGATTAGAAGAAGTGAAGAACTTCAGTCTTTTAATTGATGCATTTTACAATTTTAGGAAAAAACATCCGGATTATAAATTATATATATTAGGAGAAGGAAGTCAATATAGTTCTTTATTGACATATATAAAAAAATTAGGAGAAGAAGACAATATATATTTGTTAGGTTTTAAAAAAAATCCTTATAGATATATAAAAAATAGTATAGGGTTAATACAAAGTTCACGCTCTGAATCATTTAGTTATGTTTTAGCTGAAGCAACTATTTTAGGAGTTCCAACATTATCAACAAAGACACAAGGTTCTAGTTATATGAAAAAATATTTTGATATTATAGAAGTAGAACATGATGTGGATGAGTTAACTAAGGGAATTGAAAGATTATTAGAAACGAAAGTAGGTAATAATCAGTTTTCTTTTAATGTTGACACAAGGAATAGATTTGATGAACTGTTTGAAAAGGAGTATTAATTGAGTATGAAAAAATATGATACTACATATAACATTATATTTAATGGAGTTTTTTTTATTTGTTTTTTAGTATACTCATTGAAATCAATAAATATCGGATCGATATATGATTATGCAAAACATATAAATATGATAATACTAGTATGCTCATGCTTTTTATGGCTTTATAATATATTAGTATATAGAATTACTCGGATAAAATTAATAACAGCAGCAGTATTGTTTGTTTATCTAGCGATATCGATTTACAATCAATTTAATTTTTTTGATATATTGTATTTTTTACTTTTTTATGTACTTTTAAATGAAAATAATAAATCATTTAGGTATGTGCAATTAGGAGGGTTAGTTTTAATTTTAATAGGGACTATTCTAGCAACCAAAATAGGTTTAATAGAAAATTTATTATTTTATAGAAGTGATAATGGGATTAGGCAAACCCTGGGATTTGCACATCCTAATACATTAGGTTTATTTATTTATGCTATTACAGTAAATACCCTGTATTTGATGAGTGAGTTTAGATATAAGATAGTAAAATATTGTCTATTACTAATAATGAATATTTATTTTTATTATATTACTGATTCAAGAACAGCATCATTTGTTAGTTTAACTACTATTTTTATTATAGTGATATTTGATATATTTAATAAATCTGAGAAAATAATAAAAAACATGTATATTATTGGAGGAATTATATTATTTAATTGTATTATTTTAGGAGTATCTAATTATTATTTAACATCGGACATTTTTTTTGAATTAAACAAGTTGTTTACAAATAGGTTATTTAGTAGTTATGTATTTATAAGTGAATTTGGATACAGCATGTTTGGAAATGACATTCCATTTATAGTAAACACACCAAGTGGTGAAGTAATTATTGATAGTGGATACGTCAATTTAATATTGAGAAAAGGTATAGTTTTTAATCTAATTTTATTTATATTTATTTTTTATAGAATTTTAAGAAATAAATACACGTATAGAGAGGGAATATTAATTTTAAGTGTATTTAGTACATTAATGTTTGAATCGTATGGTTTTTCAATTTTTATGTTCCAGATATTATTTTTTGATTATGTAGGGAAAAGAAAGGAGATTAAATAGTAATGAAAATAACAGTATTTACACCTACTTATAATAGAGCACATCTTCTTGATAAATTATATACATCATTAGTAATTCAAACTAATAGAGATTTTGAATGGCTTATTGTAGATGATGGATCTATAGATGATACTAAAGATGTAGTTCAATCATTTATAAAAGATGATAAAATAAAAATTAGATATATATTTCAGGAAAATGGTGGTAAACATAGAGCGATAAATAAAGGATTAGATCACACAAAGAGTGAATTATTTTTTATTGTAGATTCGGATGATTATTTAATACCTACAGCAATTGAAAAGATTATTTATAAATATAAAACTATAGAAAATTCTAAAGAATTTGCAGGAATTAGCTTCAATAAAGGATTCACAGAAAATAAATTAGTGGGGAAAACATTTTCTTTAGATTATATAGACTGTACAAATTTAGAAAGAGGAAAAAATAATATTCTAGGAGATAAATCTGAAATATATAGAACAGAGATATTACGAAATATAAAATTCCCGGAAATTGAAGGAGAAAATTTCATGAGTGAAATTGTTTTATGGAATGAAGTTGCTCGGCAAGGATATAAATTGCGATGGTATAATGAAATAATATATATATGTAACTATTTAGAAGATGGATTAACTGTTAATAGGGATAGTATATATTTAAGGAATCCAATTGCTCATAAGATGATGGTTAATGAATTGCTTCAAATAGATTTTCCAATTAAATCAAAGATCAATACTATATATAACTATTATAAGTTGTGGAGAGATAAAAAATCATTTGTTGAAATTTCTAAAGATATAAATATCAATAAATTTATCTTAGTGGGTTCTATTGTAATAGGCGTAGTTAAAAGTAAGATTAGAAGGAGAAAATAATTGGGTAAGAAATATTTTATATACGAAGAGTTTGGGAGTGATTCGACAGCAGCGACTAAAGCTCCAAATGATTTACAAGAAATTTTTAAAAAGAATAAATTTCTTGAGCTTGTAAAGATTAAGAAAGAAGTAAGTAAAAATAAAAAATATATTAGTATATTGAAAAATATATTAATTTCTTTAAGTAAATTAAAAAAAGGAGATGTAATAATTTTCCAATTTCCTTTTGCAACTAATAATAAATTTAAAAAAATGCTACTGAAACTTTGTAAGTATAAAGCTGTAAAAACGATTTTTTTGATGAATGATTTAGAGTCTTTAAGATATAATCTCTCGAATTGCGGATTAATAGATAAGGAAAAATATCTTTCTCAGGCAGATGTAATTATATGTCATAATAGAAGAATGAAAGAATACCTAATCGCATGTGGAATAGGGAAAGATAAATTGATAGAATTGGAAATTTTTGATTATTTGGTCGACATTTTAGACGTTAAAAACAGGAAAAATGATAATCTAGAAGTTACAATAGCAGGTAATTTATCACCAATAAAGAGTGGGTATATATATAAGCTAATTCAAACTGTAACAGGGATTAATATAAATTTATATGGACCGTATTTTTCATCTACTGATAAGATAAATAAAAATATTATATATAAAGGTAGTGTTGAACCAGATAAATTACCATTTGAAATTCAAGGTGATTTTGGTTTAATTTGGGATGGGGATGAGATAATTACTTGTTCAGGAATAACTGGAAATTATTTGAGATATAATAATCCTCATAAAACGTCATTATTTTTAGTTGCGGGTATGCCGATAATTGTATGGGAACATTCAGCTATGAGGGATTTTGTAGAAAATAATGGAGTAGGAATTGTAATAGATGATTTGAATAGTTTAGAGGAGAAGTTACTAGGGGTTTCTGATGAAGAGTATATTTCTATGAAAAGAAACGTTAAGATTATCTCTAATAAATTAAGAGAAGGATATTATACATCTACTGCGATTGAGCGTGCTTTGAATAAATTATAAATTAAAAGCCTTAATTATTTAGCTTATTGAAATTTGTAGCTATTTAAATAATTATATGCACACTAATCTATCAAAAATTAAAGTTAGGATATACAGGAAAATGGATATAAAAAGAATAGTAAGAAAGAATAAGTATACAAAAAATTTGTATAAAAAATTGAGAGAAGAAAAACATAATTATTTAGAAAATAAAAAATTTAAATATACAGGGAAATTTATAGATAGGAAAAAAAATAGTGAGGATTTGTGTATAGTATTAGCCGGATATAAAGAATTCTTATATCCAGCAGTATTAGGACGTTTAAAACAATATTCCCCAGAAAATATGGATATTTGTATAATCTCATCTGGTGTTTGGTCAGAAACTTTAAATAAGATTTGTGAAGAAAATTCATGGTCTTATTTGAGTACTAAAGAAAATAATGTTTCGTTAGTACAAAATATTGCTATAAAGTATCATTCAAAAGCTAAGTATATTTTTAAAATAGATGAGGATATTTTCTTAACTGAATATTACTTTGAAAATTTAAAGAATGCATACAAATTAGCCCAAAAAGGAGATTTTGAACCAGGTGTGATTGCTCCGTTAATTCCAGTAAATGGGTACGGACATAAACGAATCTTGAGTAAGTTGGCTTTAGAAGATGTTTACTTTGAAAAATTCGGAGAAATTTCAAAACATATGGCCGGACACAATAGATTTATTGAAAGTAATCCAGAGGTGGCTAAATTCTTCTGGGGAGAAGGAAATTATGTTCCATCAATTGATGAATTAAATGATCGATTTTCAAGAGAAAATAAAATAATAAAACCGTGTCCCATTCGTTTTAGTATAGGCGCAATTATGTTTGAGCGCAGTTTGTGGATAAATATGGGGTATTTTAATGTCGATTTTAAAGGAAGTGGATTAGGAGAAGATGAAGTTCAGATTTGTTCGTATTGTAACCTTCATTCTAGACCTTTGATGGTAAGTGAAAATGTTTTAGTAGGCCACTTATCTTTTGGGCCGCAGAATAAAGAAATGAACAAATTTTTTAATCAGAATAAAGATAAATTCATTGTGAAGTAGGATGTAGTCATGGTTGAGTATAAAGTAAAATCAATAAAGTATAATTTTATTATGAATTTTATTTTAACAGTATCAAATTTTCTTTTTCCACTTCTTACATTCCCCTATGTCTCAAGGGTTTTACAAGTAGAAGCAAACGGTAAAGTTGCATTTGTTTCATCAGTTGTTTCGTACTTTATGATGATAGGATCTTTAGGGATACCTACTTATGGAATCAGAGCCGCATCAAGAGTAAGAGATAATAAAAAGAAATTATCGATAGTAGTACAAGAATTATTGATAATTAATTTGTGTTTGGTGGCTGTTGTACTGAGTTGTTATTTTGTAGCAATATTGAATATTAAAACATTTTATGAATATAGAGAGTTATTTTATATTAATTCGGTAGGTATATTGTTGAATGTATTAGGAATGAATTGGTTCTTTCAGGCAACAGAACAATATGCCTATATAACAATTAGATCAATAGTCTTCAGGATTATTTCTATAGTTTTATTATTTACATTAATTCATAACCCTTCAGATTATATTTTATATACAGCTATTTTGGTTTTCTCGGGAGTAGGTTCTAATATATTAAATCTGAAGAGAGTTTTTAAATTTGTTAGTTTTAAAAAGATAGATAAATATAAATTTTCACGTCATTTCAGACCGATTTTAGTAATGTTTGCTCAAACTCTTGTCGTTTCAATATATACTAATCTAGATACAGTAATGCTAGGTTTTATTAAAGGTAATTTTGAGGTTGGTTTATACAATGCTTCAATAAAAGTAAAAGGATTATTATTAAGTGTTGTAACATCACTAGGAAATGTTTTATTACCAAGGATGTCATATTATGTTAAAAATAACATGAAAGATAAATTTTTAATTATGATGACTAAAGCGATTAATTTCACCTTATTAATGGCGTTTCCAATGTCTATATTTTTTGTACTATGTGCCAAAGAGAGTATTTTATTACTCGCAGGACCGGAGTATCTTGGAGCGGTTTTAGGAATGCAATTTTTAGTTATAGCAGTTATACCTAACGCTTTGACTGGTGTTTTAGGAATGCAAGTCTTAATTCCATTAGAAAAAGAGAATTTTGTTCTATACTCAGTTATTGTAGGTGCAATACTTGACTTTGTTTTGAATATTATATTTATACCGCTATATGGAGTAAGTGGAGCATCATTTTCAACAATGATTGCAGAATTTATTGTATTAAGTGTACAAATATATTATACAAGAACCTATTTGTTACAAATTAGAAATAATATTTTATCAATAAGATACATTAGTGCAACAATAATAGCTAGTATATTAATTCTACTTTTAAATAATATTGAAATTTCAAATTTTTTATTGTTTATGATAAAAGGAATAACATTTTTTGGTAGTTATTTACTTATATTATTTGTGAAAAAAGAAGAGTTAATTTTAGAAAATCTAAACTTTAAAAAATATAGAAAAAAGTGACGTAAAATAAACATAATTTATAAAGAGTTTAAATAGGAAAATTATAGTGTTACTATGTAAGGATAGTTTAAATACTTATTAGAGTTGAGAACTATACTAAGAGAAGACAAGAAGTTAGTAATTAAAGGAGAAAAAGATAGCAATGAAAAAAAAGATATTAGAATATGATATGTTAAAATTTTTCGCTATTATTTTGGTAGTGTTAAGTCACAGTACATATTATAAGATAACTTCTAATTTTGGTGAATTTGATTTTGGAGGGATTGATTATCAATATTTAATTAGAGATAATAGGGTAATGATAATTTATAAAGTTTTAGATAAATTGAAACAAATTTTGTATTATTTTCATATGCCAATGTTTATGGCATTATCAGGAACATTTTATTATCTACAAGTAAAAAATAATAAGTGGATTAGTTTTAACATGTTATACAGGAACAAGATAAAGAGACTATTGATACCATTCATTATATTTAGTGTTTTATATACACTACCATTAAAGTATTTTTCAAATTATTTTCAAAATATCACTTTAATTAGGGCTATCAGTGGTCAGGTGTTTTTATTAGGAAACTCGCACTTATGGTATTTATATGCGTTATTTATTATATTTTTATTAGCGTATTATATTTTAAGAATAGAGATTAATATATTTACTTATGTAATACTATACTTTGCACATTTTATAAGCTCTAAAATTACACTTGCATTAATCAGTGCTCCGTTGCAGTATTTCTTCTGGTTTTCATTAGGATTTTTATTTGAATCAAAGAGGGAGAAATGGAATGATAGAATATTAAAAAATAATTGGATTACTATTTTATTAGGATTTTCATTCATTATATTTGTGTTAGTATATCACTATATTAAAGGTGAATATAGACTAGTAAGTAAGTTTTTATTAGATATTCTTGCAATATTAGGATCTTTATTTGTTTATAATATATCTTTTTTAATGTCTAAGTATACTACAATAGAGAATAGCAAATTTTATAAATTAATACTTCTGAATGGGTTAGGAATTTATATTTTTTCAGATACACTTAATTATTTTATTCTACATATTACGTACTTATTTGGAGGGAATTTTATGTTTTCACAAATAGGTGTAGTAAGTTTAGTTATAATACGATTTGTTGTTACATTATTTGGTGGGTTGCTGATAACAATAATATTCAAAAAAATATTTAAAAATTATAATTGGTTAGTAAACTAGAGATAGGATTTTAAGAGAAATGATAATTAGGAGGAACATATGTACGATTATTTAATAGTAGGAGCTGGATTGTCAGGTGCAATCTTTGCTCATGAAGCAACAAAACAAGGAAAAAAAGTAAAAGTAATAGATAAACGTGACCACATTGGTGGGAACATTTATTGTGAGAACGTTGAAGGAATCAACGTTCACAAATATGGTGCTCATATTTTCCATACTTCTAATAAAGAAGTTTGGGATTATGTGAATCAGTTTGCCGAGTTTAACAACTATATTAACTCGCCAGTAGCAAACTACAAAGGTAAATTATACAATCTACCTTTTAACATGAATACATTCTATGGATTATGGGGGACAAAAACTCCTGCAGAAGTAAAAGCAAAAATCGCTGAACAAACAGCTCATCTGCAAGATAGTGAGCCTAAAAACTTAGAAGAACAAGCTATCAAACTTATTGGTACTGACGTATACGAAACTTTAATTAAAGGTTATACAGAAAAACAATGGGGACGTAGTGCAACTGAACTACCACCATTTATTATTAAACGTCTTCCTGTACGTTTCACATTCGATAACAATTACTTCAACGATCGATACCAAGGTATTCCAATTGGTGGATACAATGTTATTATTGAAAACATGTTAAAAGGTATTGAAGTAGAACTAAATGTAGATTTCTTTGAGAACCGTGAAGAGTTAGAAGCAAGTGCGAAAAAAGTTGTATTCACAGGAATGATTGATCAATACTTTGATTACAAACACGGAGAATTAGAATACAGAAGTCTTCGTTTTGAACACGAAGTATTAGATGAAGAAAATTATCAAGGTAATGCTGTAGTGAACTATACAGAGCGTGAAGTTCCTTATACTCGTATTATCGAGCACAAACACTTCGAAAAAGGTACTCAAGAGAAAACAGTTATTACACGTGAATACTCAGTAGATTGGAAACGTGGTGATGAACCATATTACCCAATTAATGACGCTAAAAATAATGAAATGTATCAAAAATATTTAGAAGAAGCAAAAGGTAAAGATGTCATCTTTTGTGGTCGTCTTGCAGACTATAAATATTATGATATGCACGTAGTAATCGAAAGAGCTCTTAATGTAGTAAGAGAGGAATTAGGTAAATAATGACTAAAAATAGAATAAACTGGATAGATTTTGGGAAAGGGTTCGCAATATTTCTAGTGGTTATAGGTCATGTATTTACTGGTTTATTTGATTCTGGAAAATTTACAAGTGATGCCAAATGGTTATCTATAGTTATTGCATTTATATATATTTTCCATATTCCAGTATTCTTTGCGTTATCAGGATATTTTTTCAAATCTGTAGAAAATTTTAAAGAATATTATTACTATATGAAGAAGAAAACAATAATCTTAGGATTACCGTATATATTTTATTCTATAATTCATTATGTATTACAGAAAATAGCAGGGGGCTCAGTACGTGTTCCCACTACATTATTTAATTTAATAAATATTTATAAAGAGCCTTTGGGAGTCGTATGGTATTTATATACATTATGGGCACTTTATTTGGTATATGGATTCTTATCGATATTTTTAAAGAATAAATATTATCTTTTTATGATTAGTATACTTGGATATATAATTACATTAGGGTATATGTCAGAAATATTTTTTGTGAAAAAAGTTCTAGCATGGGGATTAATTTTCATGTTGGGTTCTGTATTAAGAACAGTTAAAATTACTGATATAAAATTTAATAATATAATTTTACTGGGGACTATTTTTAATATTATATATATTTATATAATGTATATTTCATTTAATGTAGATGGTAAAATAATAACGGACTATAATTATCCTAGATGGTGGATTATTGGATATATAGGGAATGTTATCTTGGCATTCATTATTTTCCCCAAAATAGAAGAAATATCTTCAAATATTTTTAAATATTTTAGTAAATATGGGGGAATTAGTATAGGAATTCTAATTTTCCATTCGCCTATTAGTAGTATGGTAAGAATAGTCTTATTAAAAGTTGGGATTTTCAATATATATATACATATAGTTTTAGGTGCGGTATTAAGCTGGTATTTAGCAATTTTGTTAACCACTCTTTTTAGGAAAATTAAATATTTGGATATTATTTTTATACCACAAAAATATATCAAGTTTTAATTTACCAATTTTTTAAGAAAGTTTAAAATATAAGAAAACTGCAATACTTGAATCTAATCAAGTATTGCAGTTTTCTTATACTTCCCATTTGAAAACAGTCTTAAATGAAGTGTTTAAATCAGTCATAAACACCCTATGAATGTCTTTAATATTTTTCACAGGTTTCTCAAGTTCAATAATATTCTTGAATCTTCTTTCGAATTTTTTGTTGCTAAGCATCTCGAGAGCTTTCTCAAAGTCGATTCTACCTGAACGTGATGAACCTATTAGTGTTAGTCCTTTTTCTAGTATGTCACGTGTGTTGATATTTACTTTGTATTCACTAACTCCCATAAGTACTAGGCTTCCTTGTGGTTTGATGTATTTGATTAAGTCATTTATCGCATAACCACTACCGTCTCCACCACAACATTCTACACCATGGTCAAAAGTTAAATCTTCAGGTATATCATCTGTGATATATCTTTCTTTAGCGAAACTGAATAGTTCTAATTTCTCCCAGTGACGACCTATTACGATTATCTCACACTCTGGTAAGGTATAGTTTATTATATTCGCCATTACATAAGCTAGACTACCATCACCAATTATCGCTATTCTATCTTTTCTACTATGTGAATTATTTAAGAATCTATCCATTGCGTGGATTCCAACACTTATGAACTCTGTAATAGCCGCTACAGAATCTTCCACACCATCATAAGCTACCACTCTATCTTTAGGTAAAGCTACGAATTCTCTCATGAAACCATCGAAACCACTTGATAAGAAGTGTGTCCCTGGCATGTAGTTTTCATAGAATTCCTCGTCACTTTGTCTTGGTGGTTGGTTAGGTATCATTACTACCTTTTGTCCAACTTTATATGTTCCCGTAGGATCTGCGATTACTATCCCTGCACATTCGTGAATAAGAGCCATAGGTAGTTTTTTAGCTAGTACCTTAGGATCTCTTTTCCCTTGATAGTATCTTTGGTCTGCGTGACATAGTGCCATGTAGTTTGGACGGATGATGATTTTATCACCATCATTTATGTTTTCTTCATTGTATTTTATATTAATAAACTTCGGTTTAATTAATTGATATATTTGATTTATCATATTACTCGTCCTCTAGCATACTCTTAGCTATCTTAAGGTCAGTTACTGTAGTTATTTTGATATTAGAGTATTCCCCCTTAGCTAGTGCTACTTTTTTCCCTTTTATAACGAATATCTTACATGCGTCTGTAAGTATTTGTTTTTCTTCTTCATCTAATGAGTTATATAAGTTTAAGAAATCTAAACATTTGAAACTTTGAGGTGTTTGACCTTGGTAGTAGTGAGCTCTATTAGGAATGTTTGAAATATATTCTCCATTAGTACTTTCTACGATTGTATCTACTGCTTCTACTACTGTGTCTACTGCATCACTTTCTTTAGCTAGACGTATATTGTCTTTAATGATTCTAAGCGTAATAAATGGTCGAACTGAATCGTGAGTTACGATAATATCCTCGTCAGTTAACGGTTTGTATTCATTAATTCTATTAATAATATTTTCAATAGTAGTATTTCTATCAACACCACCAGGTGTAATAATGATTCTATCAGCAAATGCTGAGACATATTGTTCAACTAAATCTTCAGCATGAGATACCCAATCTTCATGAACACCGACTACGATTTTTTTGATTTCAGGTTCTAATAAGAACTTCTCAATTGTGTGAATAAGTATTGGTTTCTTACCTAATTCCAAGAATTGTTTTGGCATATTACTTATTCCCATTCTAGTTCCTGTTCCACCAGCTAATATTCCTGCGTATATCATTTTTTCGCTCCTTTTAAATATTGTAAAATTTGTTATCAATCACTATTAATTATAACATGAAAGGTTAGAATTTCAAAAATATTGTTAATTAATATTAATACAAAAATAGTTGAAATATAGAGATAAATTCCGTATACTAATATTAGTAATAAAAATTTAGAAATCTCCTGTATTTTGGAGGTTCTCATATATAATGAGGAAATATAATGAAAGTAATAAAAAATTATTTATATAACCTTTCGTATCAAATTTTAACTATTATTTTACCAATAATAACAGTTCCGTATGTTACAAGAATTTTTACGAGTGAAGATTTAGGGAACTATGGATTTTATAATTCTATTGTGAGTTATTTCTCGTTATTTGCGATGTTAGGTATTGGTTTATATGGTACGAAGCAAATAGCGGCTGCAAGTGACGTAAGTAGTACATTTTGGAATATTTATGCAATTCAGCTTATTGCAAGTTTGATTTCAATATTTGTATATGTAATAGTAATTTTATGTATTCCAACAATGAGTGAGATAATACCATTAATATTATTTATTTCACTATTCTCGAAAATTATTGACATATCATGGTTGTTCGCCGGGAAAGAGGATTTTAAAAAAATAACGTTAAGAAATACAGTTGTAAAAGTAGTTGGAGTAATTAGTATTTTTACTTTTATTAAAAATAGTGAAGATTTATATTTGTATATCTTTTTAATAGTTGTTTTTGATTTCTTAGGACAGTTGGTAATGTGGGTTCCAGCAAAAAAATTCATAAAACGTCCTTCGTTTAATATGAAAATAATGAAGAAAAACCTATATCCTATTGTACTTCTGTTTTTACCACAGGTAGCAATATCACTTTATGTTGTTTTAGATAGAACGTTATTAGGACTTTTAGGGTCGTACTCGGATGTTGGAATTTACGAACAAGGTCAAAAATTAACAAGTATCATTTATAAAATTGTTAGTTCTTTAGGGGTGGTTATGTTACCAAGGGTTGCGAATCTTCTTTCAGAAAGAAGAGATAAAGAAGCACAAAATATGGTGAAATTCTCATTTATTTTATATAACCTTATAATATTCCCAATGATGTTTGGACTTATTGCGGTAAATGAAGTGTTCGTTGAATTATTCTTAGGGAAAGATTTTCAAGATGTAAAGTATGTGTTGTATATTATAACAATTAACATTATGCTTGTAGGTTGGACGAATATTCTTGGGCATCAGGTGTTAGTAGTTAGGAATAAAAATAAGGAATTCATGTTGTCGACAACGATTCCTGCATTTGTCAGTGTGGCTGTTAATATTGCAGTTATTCCATTTTTCGGATATATCGGAGCGAGTATAACAGCTGTAATTGTTGAGCTTTTAGCTTTTACTATTCAATGGTATTATAGCCGTAATATTATCAACAAGAACTTACTGTTCAATAAAGATTTAGCGAAAATAATATGCTCATCTCTTGTAATGTTTGGCGCCGTGATGACATGTAAAATAACATTAGGATTAGACGGAATTATAGGTCTAATAATTTACCTTGTAGTTGGTGGAATTAGTTATCTAGGTATGTTATTCTTATTGAAAACTGTTAATATAAGAGAGATGAAGGGGATGCTTAAGTAGGTTTTAAATTTAAGAAAGATATATATAGAAATCAGAGTAGTATTTTTTTACTTAGATTTTCTTGTTCTTGATACCGTTTTATCTGATTGTATAAGATTCACCGCTCTATTTCATCAAAATTTTACAGTTTTATCTTATAATTTTTACATAAATATTTTAAATGTTTTTTAAAGTATAGTATAATAATATTGCCCGCACTGGCCAACAGTGATGTTGGTAATAGTATGGTCTACGGACGGAATGGGGTCTAAAAAATACTATTTGCATGGAGGTGATGTCTACTATGAATAAGATTTCAGATGTATTAACAGTGATTAGTTTTGTGTTATTCGTTGTTTTAAAAATATTTGATACTACTAGTATGACATCACTGTTGTATGGTGCTAATTATATATAAAGGATGTGCTTTTATTGGAAAAAAACTATGACTCAAAAATATTCTCAAAAAAAGGAAAACAGAAATATCCTAGAAATAAGTTTTTTTCTTATTCAGGTGTGAATAGAGATGATAAAAATTTTAATTATAAGGATTTTAGGAATTCAAATTCAATACATTCTTCATTTAAAAGGTGTAAATTTTTTGGGACGTTATTTAAAAAGTCAAAATTGAAGTTTTGTTCTTTTAGTGGAGCTGTATTCACAGGAATAACATTTAAGAACTGCAATTTTAAAGGTAGTCGTTTCTTAGGTGCTGTCTTTGATAATTGTATATTTGAAGATTGTAATTTTCAAAAGTGTAAGTTTAAAAATTCTCAATTTATAGATACTTACATAAAAAATTCAAACTTTAAAGAAGTATCTGACTTATGTCTGGATTTAGAAAAGTATGATATTAGTAAGTTGAATATAGTTGACGATATACTTATAAATAAACTAAAAAGTAAATACATTAATACCAATGTACATGGTTTAGTTAATAAAGTTGATATTAGCAGACTATTAGTATTTCTTGAAATAGATAGAGTAGAAACAATGTTTGACGAGTTAAAAGAAAATGAAAAGATAAAAATAGTAGCTTTTAGTCATGTATTGGCTAAAATTAGGTAGAAATTATATAGTGCTTTAACTAACTCGATTAAATAAGTAAAGATAAGGTGAAATATTTATTTTTTTGCATATATAAATTGTAATCCGGGGTTAGAATTTTTTTTCTATGCCCCGGATTTAGTATACAACCAATAAAGTAAGTTCAAAAAGAGTGGTATAGTAGAATGTAAAGAATCAACAAAAGCTGGAGAATGGGTCATTAAAAGTATAGAGAAAAATTAATTAAAGATTGGCAAGGTGTTTTTGAAAAGGTAAAAAAGATGAAGAATATTATAGTAACGGATGGTGCTGGATTTAGTACATTATGTCATAAATAATCATCCAGATATTCATGTGACTGTTTTGGATAAATTGACTTATGCGGGAAATAGAGAGAATTTTGCTGGACTTCCAGAAGATAGATTCGAACTAGTGGTTGGGGATATCGCAGATGCTGAACTAGTAAATAAACTTTTTAGTAAGACTGATGCAGTAGTTCATTATGCAGCTGAATCTCATAATGATAACCGACTAAAAAATCCTTATCCATTTTTACATGCGAATATTCTCGGGACATATGCTTTAATCGAAGCTTGTTGCAAGTATGATGTTAGATATCACCACGTATCTACAGATGAGGTATATGGAAATCTATCATTACGTGAAGATTTACCAGGAAAAGGTGAAGGGATTGGAGAAAAGTTTGCAGTTGAAATACCTTATAATCCATCAAGCCTATACTCATCAACAAAAGCAGGTTCAGGCTTCAGATCTACTTGCAAAAGCGTGAGTGCGTTCTTTTAGGCTCAAGGGATTATTTCTAATTGTTCAAATAACTATGGACCATATCAACATATTGAGAAATTTATCCTAAAGTATAATGCTTATAGTGCAATTTTATCTAAAGGAAATTTTCAAAGATAATGTCGATATAATTTCAGGTAACTGTTATAGTCATGGTATCTTGTTTCATTGTAGAAAGGAGAACACCACTTTAAAAGAATTATCTAAAATATTCTGAAAAGAAACTATTGATTTGTATAATAAAATAGAGAATTATATAATGATAAGGAGGGTAACTTATGTATGAATTTTTAAGAAATATAAATGCAGAGACAAAGATTTCAATTGTGATTTCTGCTATAACTGCGATATATACAATTGTAAGGAATTATTTCTCAAGTAAACGATTAAAGCAAGTTGAGAAAATTAACGAAGAAAATTATAATTGGAAGAAAAATTTTGATATATATAAAGAAGAGAATAGACAGAAAAATGTTTTAATTCAAAATTTGTTATCTGAACAGAATGCTCGAGCATCCATTATTCCATATTTCAATATTGTGTTAAAGAACAATAGAATTAAAAAAGAAGAAAATAGCTTGATTTTAGAAATAGGTTTCATAAATATAGGAAGAGAAAGTGCGACTAATATAGGATTATCAATGAAATTTCCAGATAAAGGATTGCAAGGATATTTTTATAGTGAAAGTTATCCTAAGAAAAATTATTATATTTATGAATATTTAAGTCAGTATTATGCTGCTGCAGGAGAAGAAGTTACATTCAAAATTAAGGTGAATTTAAAAGATGGAGAAGAGATTTGTGACTTTTTAAAATTCAAAATTAAGTATTCTGATCTAATAGGAAGTGAGTATGAACAGGAATTTAGATTTGGATTTTATATGTTAAACCGTATTGCATATAATTTGGATAATACCTCATATAAACCTGTATTACTAAAAAAGTAAAATATTTGGAGGGTAAATGTCAATATCAAATTAGTTTTCAGTAAAAATCCTCGAAAATTTATCACAAATTTTCCCTCCCATTTTTTCTGGTTGTATAATAAATTCGGGGTATTCTATTTAAACTAGAACTCAAAGACATAGGTAGTGGTTTATTGATAGTTAAATTTTCTTCATAAGAGCTTTTTAGATATTTAATGAATTTTATTGAGGTGACTAGCTAATCAAAAACATGATTTTTGAGTAATTTTCATTTTGATGAAAATCTATGTTGGAATACCCATATGCATAAGTTTCTTTCTGTGAGTGTTGAAATTTATAGTTTAAAGGAATTTATCGCTTCTGTAATATCGTTAGAAATTCTTCGAATTAATTGACAACAAGAAAAGGTATATGGTAGAATATAGGAAAGTGAATGTGAAATGCTAGTACATTCCAACACGAAAGCCAATTGAACTTGTACTTCAATTGGCTTTTTATATTAATATTTAATATTCACATACAAAGTGACGGGTATGCGTCGTGTCCTAAAATGGCTACTTTTTCTTGTTGTTATCTTTTAGGAAATAATATTCTATTATCAGAAGAATAACTCCGGATAATAGATTCACAAGAATTTGTGAAATGCTAGTATTCATGCCAACACCTCCCTTCTTGGGCAGTAGCCTACCTTTATTATAGCACTAGAAGTTATGTCAGAAAAGGTTTTCTTATTGATATTGAGATTAAAATTGCATTTTTAAGATTATGTAAATGGAAAATAAAAAAGGTGGTTATCAAGAAAAGAGAACAGTGATTTTAAATAAAAATTGTTTGACATGATCTAGAAAGGTATGATAAAGTATAGACAAGTGAATAGGAAGTAATAATACTTTTTAATATAAACACTAATTTTGTTTTTAATCAGATTAGTGGTGAAAATCACGTATAGAGTGGAATTTATGAGCTGTGTCTAAAAGTAAGTTGATATAAATTAAGAGGATATTATTATATATTAGGATTAGTATTTCTGATAATAATTAACAAGAATTTGGGTAATGTCTATCTCCATTCAACCACCTCCTTTCGGGCAAGGTATCAATTTATATTAGACATAAGTGAAGATGATTTATGCTAGATTAATAGCTAAAACATAGGATAGACTATAAGAAGTGAATGATGTCTATCAAATTTCATCACGAAAGCCAATTGAAGGTTTAGTTCAATCGGCTTTTTTTGTATGTTAATTTATAAGTTGATTAGCTGATAAAATTTTTAGTTTATGTTAATTATTTTAAATTTTTTTATATTCTGACTACATGATTATTTGGTAGTTTTAGGTTTGTATTATATTGTATTTTGATGTAGAATAAAGTTGAAAGGTAATGAATTTTATAAAAATTTTAATATATAAGATGATCGTAAAAATCGCTGTAAATTTTATAGATTTACTAGAAAATAAAAGGGGGAGAAGTAATGAATAATAAAAAAATTATAAAATTTCCTGTTGATAGAAAAGGATATACAGGAATAAGAAGTAGTAAATATAGAGATTTTAATCTCAATCAAGGTTATGGTGAAATACAGTTCTCTTCTAAAAAGATTAAGTCTGATTTTAATGAATCGATGAAACTTTTTGAGGAATTTATTGAGAATTTTGAAGAGCCAAAATATGCGGCTAATGTAAAAAAAGCTATAGATTTATCTAAGTATAATGTGGATGCTAGAATTTGGGAAATAGTTAGTAAAGATTGTACGGAATATGAAACAGAACTAAGGTTAATACGGTTAAGAGATGAAGCTTACAATTTTGAAGAAGGATTTGTTGATGGTAAGTTATTCCCGATTAATTATCTTTATCTAAGAGTTTGTCATCATCTTGCGGAATTTTATTTAGGAAATAAGTTATACAATAAAGTTGTCGGTGCTTATATGCCAGTTTATATGACTCTAGATATGGACAATGATATTATGATGTCGATGTATCACAATTTTGTAGTAGCTAGTCTTGTATTAAATGATTTTACAGAGATTAATCGTTACTATAAACTTGCGAATAAACATCGTAAAAATGATGATGAGGTCATTTTATTGTCAAAAGTTTTTTACTATTTGATGCAAGGTGAAGAGAGAGAGGCAGTCGCGTTTTATAAAAAGTTGATTAAAAAGAATAAATATATTTCTGATGTTTTAGATAGAATAACTAATCCTAAGTTAATTAAGTTTAGCACCGATAATGATTGTAAATATTTAGAAGCTCTTAATACTGTTATGAAGTTCGATTATTTCTTAAGTAAGGAGTATTATTTTGACTTTCTTATGCATGTTAGGGAAAGTGAATATGTTATTGGTGATGATTTGGATAAGTATGCGAATCGTAAGGAAATAACAGTTTCTGATATGAAAAGAGATAGATCGTTTATGGCTATTCGAGATACAGAATTAAAAATTATGCATGCGAACTTTTTACTAACCAAAGAAGACTTCTTAGAGATTACTAAGGCTGAGTTTTTGAAAATAAAAGGTTTAGGTAAAGGGACAATCAGAAATTTACATATGAATGGTGTAATGTTTTCTGATGATAGTGAGTTTGATGTCCAAATGGAGCTAATGGAGGATGACTTATGGTAAAACGTGATAAAAAATTTGAAATATTACTTAAAGAATTTATAGAAACTGAAGGAGAACATTTTTCTAATAGAGAAGATGCTATAGAAGTTTTCGAACATATTTATAATATGGTGGAAGAGGGTTATGATGTAGATGGACCTCTTGGTGATATTGTCGATGCGATTGATGATAGTGATATGAGTGTTTTTAATAAGGTTAATGCCTTAAGAGAACTGCATGAGGAAAATCATAGTGGTATAGAGATGGCTATTGAGCTTGGTGAGGATATTTTATATTCAGAAAGTGATGAAGATACCGAAGAGATGATATTAGCGGATGCACTTGCAGGGTATTATGTTAAAGCAGGTATGTACGAAGACGCTGCGAAATTGTATGAACTTTTGTTAAAAGCTAGTCCGTCTGATTTTTCAGAGGTTACAGATGAACTTACACATGTTTATGTCCGTTTGAATAGAGATGATTTGATGAGAAATCATATTAAACGTTTCGATTATTTAGATTCAGAACCTACACTATTATTATTAAGTATCCTTGGTATAAATCAAGGTAAACTTGATGAAGCACATTATTATATGACGAAGCTTAAAGAACTTAATAAATACACTGGTATTATCTTTAAAGGTGGTTTTGAGAAAGTTGAAAGCTTTATAGAGGGAACTCTGCAAGACGAAAAGGACTTGCAAAAACCCGAAGTATTCGAAATGCATTTCGCAGCCAATATAGCTAAAGATTACCTTATTAGCAAATACCATTATGAATTGTTAGAAAAATTCTATAAAGAAGAAATAGAAAGAAGAGTAATTCTGATAGTGGAAGGTCGTATGAATATTTCTAAGGAAATGATGAAAGAAGATCCAATTTTCGCTGGTATGGAAAGACAGTTGAATAGGTTTATTGATGCTGAGTTTTATAATAAAGAAATTATGGAGACTTACACGGAAGAAGAATTGAAAAAGCTAGGTGGCATAGGTGCTACAGTTATTCAAAAACTAAAAAATAACGGTGTTAAATTTAAAGAAGATTAGAGTTTTTTTGTAGGAAGAAATACAACTTGTCCTCAACTCAATGTATATACAAATCTCAAGAGGACGATTAGTTTTTTTAGATTAGTGTATACAAAAAAGAAATCTGGGAAGTGAGTCGAAATCGATTCGAAGTTTCCCAGATTTTTTTGTTATTCAAAATGGAAAAAACGGTAAAAATTTCCATTTTGAGGTAAGAAAAACAATTCAAAATGGAAAAAACAGGTAAAATTTCCAATTTGAAATTTAAAAAGTTATCCATAATGGAAAAAAGGATCAAAATTTCCATTTTAAACTCAAAAACTCAATCCAAAATGGAAAAAATAGGTAAAATTTCCATTTTGATAATGGTGTATAATTTGATATCGGGGCGCCACTAATAGGTTTTAAACAGACATAATAAAAACCTCCCATATGAATTTACTCAAAAGATGTTATTTTGAATAACTCGTGTATGGAAGGTTGTTTTAAATTACATTACTTGATTATATAAAAGTTTGTATCGTCGTACAGAACTATGTTTGTAATTTATATTTTATATATTGATTCTATTAATTTTTTATTTAGTTTATTGTTTTGAATATTCAACAGCTCTTGCTATTTTTGGTTTTGTTGGATTTTTGTAAATATTATTTTCTTCTAATAGTTTCTCAAATGCAGCTAGTCCTGATTCGTAATCTTTAGTCTCGAATTCTAGTTCATAATCGGTAATATCATTGATAAATGTTGTTTTATCAAGAACTAGCAACCCCTCTTCTAAAGTTACTTCATGTCTTAATGTTTCTATTTTCTGAATTAGCATTGGAGTTTTAATTTTCACGTTCATTCGCTCTAGCTCCGAGATAATTTCATTTGGTAAAATCGGAAGTACTGTTGGTTCTTTTGGATATCTTTCATCAAGTGGTACATTTATTTCAATGTTTTGAGTTTCACCTTTTATTTTCAGAGTCATCTCTGTTTTTTTGTTAGTATATCGAATTCTTAGTGCTGCTCCAATGTTTTTGAAACTTTCATCTGCATCATCATAGTAGAAATTTTTGTTAATTATTTTTTCAGAATTACTTAGGTTGTATTTCTCATATAATGCATCATATTGATCCTTTGTCAGTAAGTTTTTAAATTCTATTTCTATTTCTCGCATGAGATTTCCTTTCTTTTTTCAATCGCAATAATAAATGGCGCATTATTTTTCTGATTTATGAATTGATAAATTAGCACTTCAGCTTCTTTTTGGTCAAGGTTTTGAAGTTCGTTTAATAATGCTTCTTTTTCTACCTTACCATTCTCATGACCCCAGTAGACAACGATGACGATTCTGCCACCGATTTCTAGACGTAGTAAAAATTTCTTAATAGTCGCAAGTGTAGTCTTAGCTAGTGTTGTAATCTCGTGATCAGCATTCGGTAGATATCCTAGATTAAATACAACGGCACGAATTGTGTCATCTATATACTTATCGAATTCGAAGTGTGAATCAAGAATAATTTCGCATTTATCCGTTAGCTCAGCTTCTTCGATTAGCTTCGTAGTGTTTTCTATTGCCAATTGTTGGATGTCAAATGCATAAACTTTTTTCGCTGAAGTTTTTGCTAGAAACAGCGTATCATTTCCGTTTCCGGCAGTAGCATCAACGACGATTGAATTTTTATCTATAACTTCTTTTAATAATTTTTTGCTAAAAGCTAATACCTTATCCATATTGATGTCCTTATAATAAAATTATTTTTGTCTATCTGCTTTCATCTCTGAAAGGATATCACTAAGTTCGTAGTAGTTGTCGCTTGCGATTGTAAAATCAAGTGATGTATTGATAATTTCAGCTAGTAGTTTCGAATTATCACTTGTATAGTCTTCTTCTCTATCTAGATTAGCTTTAAGACTTGAGACAAGTTTTTCTAATTTATCTACTAAATCAGTTTCTGTAGTATCATCATTTTCATCGAAATCTTTAGTGTAATTTTTAATATTAAAGCTAAGACCATCTTTTAATGGTGCGATATATAAAGCACGTAGGTTATTAACTTCTTCACCAACCGCAGCAGAAAGTTCATGTAGAGGGGCTGTGTAAATTTTCTCATCTTCAGCACCAGCTTGCTCGATAACTTTAACTTCATGGTCGTAAGGATAGAAAGACATAAGCTCGTCTGATACATTCGCCGCAGTCAAATCGTCATAACATTGTGTTATAAGCAGATGTTGCAGAGAATTAACCTGTCTTAGCGTTTCTAATGCAGTAGCATCAACAAGAGAAAATCCTTCCACAGGATCGAATTGTGCAGCATTGAAGCACGAATCTAAAAAGCTCTCTCCACCAACAATTTTAACATCTTTTCCACTATTTATTAGAAGTTGAGTAGTTAGCTCGGCAACCATCGGGTGACCAGGAACAAGATACATCACATCATTATTTTCAGCGACTTCAAGAATATAACTTGCGATACCGTTATAAGTATTTTCAAAATTTTCGCTTTCTGTATAAAATCTATCGCAAGTTTCAAATTTGATGTTGTTTTCTTCTAAGAAAGAAATCGCAGGATGCTCCTTAGTACGTGCGATAACCATAGAATTCGTGTTGTTTAGTAAAAGTTGTTTAATATTTTCTTTAATGTTTGAACTATCATTTGGTCCAAGTCCAATAATATAAATCATAAGTTTCTCCTTACTATAGGTATAGTCTATTTTTCTAATCATAAAGAGGGTAATTCGAAAATCGTGATTTTGGAGAAATCTATTTTGCCGAATTATCCTCATTCTTTAACATAGTTATTATAACATAAATAGCCTATCGATTGATTAAAAACATTTCTAACACAAATAAGTAGTGAGAGGAATGAATTTTTAATGTTGAGAAAAGATAGAAAATATAAATAATAATTATATGTTTCATATTGATAAATAACTATGTTCACTACAGTGTAGAGAAGAAAAATCACCATGGTGAGCAAAGTTGCTCGAGGAAATATTATAAAATATATAATTTTAGAGTTAAATTTTATAAAGAAAAAGTTAAATGTGTACCTAAATACTGTAAAAACAAGGGTTGTAAAATTATCATTAAGAAAAAAAAACATTGAATTTTTGACTATACAAGTTCAAGAGAAAGTAAAAATATTTCAGAGTCAAAAAATTGATAAAATATTAAAAATGACAGATGAAAGCTTGATATCTTTAGATTTACATATAATTAGCAAAGTGATATAATTGAATTATAATAATATATTTATAAGGAGGAATTGAATATGTCAATTAAAGCGTTAAAAGTTGCTAAAGCAGCGCTTAAAACACCAGGGGTATTTGCAGGAGGAGTAGCATTCGGGACTTTAGGGCTTAAACTTTTATCAAGTAAAGATGCTAAGAAAGGTTACTCAGTTGTTTTATCAAAATTGTATAAAGCAAAAGATGGCGTAGAAGGAACTGTATCAAACATCAAGCAACATGCTGATGATGTAGTGGCAGATGCTAAAGACTTATACGAAAAAGAAAAAAGAGAAAGTAATCTTCAAGAATTAGAGGAAAAATAAGATGGATTTTAAAATACTACATCTGTCAAGTATCAGAGCTAGGGTTAGAGCTGACTTTCGCTTAACACCAGATGTGAAGGTATATTTTAAAAAACAAGCAGCCAAAATCGAAAACATACAAAAAGTGGACTTTTATCAAGATGAGTACACTTTTGTTGTTATTTTTAAAAAAGGAAGTAGCAGTTGTTTACAAGAATTCTTTAAACTAGTTGATAAAGAAAAAGTAAAAGATTGTTATGAGAATCCAGTAGCTAAAGCTGAAGAAAGTCCTTATTCGATAATAATGGATGCTCTGTTTTGGCGTGCAATGTCGAAATTATTCGTACCACTTCCATTAAGAGCGATTCATACATGGTGGAAAGCTTCAGGATATCTAAAAGACACATTAAAACTACTAGCACATAAGCAAGTTACTATGGAAACACTTGACTCTGCAGCGATTCTTGTATCATTAGCGACAGGTGCGAGAGATACAGCAAGTTCTATTATGTTTATTTTAGAACTAGGAGAGGCACTTAACAATTGGTCTGAGAAAAAATCTGTAAAAGTTCTTGAACAAAGTTTAACTTCTATGGATAAAGAAGTATGGCTTGTAGAAGAAGAAGGAAATAGAAAAGTAACTTGTTCAGAAGTTAGAAAAGATGATGTAATTCTAGTTTCAGAAGGAAATGAGATTTTATTCGATGGTGTCGTGATGACTGAGGGGGCTAGTGTTGATGAAAGTTCATTGACTGGAGAAAGTTTCCCAATTGTCAAAAATATCGGAGATAAAGTTTATTCTAATACGATAGTTGTTAACGGTGAAGTTAAGATTAAAGTCGAAAATCCACAGGTTAATGGTCGTATTCATCATCTTATCCAATTAATGAAAGATTCTGAAAGTAGAGAAGATACATACCACTACAAATATATAAAACTAGCGGATAGTATCGTAAAATATAACTTCTTAGCAATGGGACTTACGTATTTATTTACTAGATCATTTGCTAAGGCAATTTCATTCCTATTAGTTGATTATTCATGTGCATTGAAATTATCAACACCGGTGGCGTATCTAACTACTATTAAAAACTTAATCGATAAGAAAATCGTAGTTAAAAACTCTGTAACTCTTGATAAATATGAGGATATCGATACATTTGTTTTTGATAAAACAGGAACAATAACGGTGTCTAAACCATATATTCAAGAAGTGCTACCATTTTATGGATATTCTTATGAAGAAGTACTAAAAATCGGAGCGTGCTTAGAAGAACATATCTATCATCCGATTGCTAGTGCTGTTGTGAGTAAGGCTGAAGAAGATGGAATTGAGCATGAAGAAATGCATACGGAGTTATACCACATCGCATCAAAAGGTATAGTTTCTCATATTGATGGTGAAAAAGTTGTTATCGGAAGTAGACAGTTATTAAAAGATGAAAATGTAGTTGTTACAGACGAACAAGAACAACTAATTGCTGAAAAACAAGAGCAGTATAACCTATTATTCCTAGGGTATAAAGGACAATTAATTTCGATTTTCTGTGTAGACATACCGCTAAGAGATGAAGCAAATGAGGTATTAACTGAACTTAGAAATAACGGTAAAAAAGTTGTCTTATTAACAGGGGATAACGAAGTAAGAACTAAGAAAATCTTAAATGATGTAACTTTCGATGAAGTACATACAAGTATGACTCCAGTTACAAAATTTGAGTATATTAAGAGTGAAAAAGAAAAGGGACGTCGAGTTCTTATGATAGGTGATGGTCTAAACGACTCAGCAGCACTATCAGAAAGTGATGTAAGTATCGTTATGAGTGAAAGTGCTGATCTTTCAAAACAAATCAGTGATGTCGTTCTAAAATCAGATTCACTTAGTTCATTATTACTATTATCGGATGTCTCAAAAAAACTACGTGCGCAGATGAGTAATAACGTTAAGAGTACGGTATCGATTAATAGTTCACTAATATTCCTAGGACTAATAAACGTATTGCCATCTAACTTACTAGCGTTACTACACAATTTAACTACATTTAGTATCGTACTTAAGAATTTTAATATTAAGTAGAGAAGGTCAAAAGGTGCTGAGATAATTATGATAGAAAGAATGTATCTATGTCTCTTACCTTTGAATATGTAAACTAAATAACAATAGAACTCGAGTCTGGGGTAATCTGGATTCGAGTTTTTGCTTTAAGTTGTTTTTGCTGGAAATTATTATATCAACTGAAAAATAAGTAGATATATGGTATACTAGTAAATGAATAAATTCTTAAGGAGAGAATAAGTGAAATTAACTTTTTTTGAAAAATTGGAACAGTATCAAAATAGTTCTAAAGAGGTATATGTCAATAATATATATCAGGATGAAAATTTAACATACAAAAATTTAATAGAATATTCGGATAAACTTGCGTTTTATCTGGAAGAAAAACTAGGGGAAGACAAAAACCCTATAGTAGTGTATGGACATAAACATCCGTTTATGTTAGTGTACTTTTTAGCGTGTGTGAAATCAGGAAGAGCATTTTGCCCAGTAGATATAAATACACCTAAAGACAGAGTGGAAGAAATAGTAGAAACAGTAGGATCAAAACTAGTACTTGTGACGGAAAAAATAGAACTGACTAGAGAAATGTTAGATGTAGAATCTGCTAAAGAAATACTATCGGCTACACAAGATATAATATCAAAAGAACATTATGTAAAAGATGAAGATTTATTCTATATAATATTTACATCAGGAAGTACAGGAAAGCCAAAAGGTGTGTGTATTACATATAATAACTTGAATAATTTCTTGCATTGGTATA
>FLSB01331852.1_pt1 | contig 32362 bp, 19 predicted proteins | sample 1550551 | NCBI WGS metagenome assembly FLSB01 (sample SAMEA4031774, study PRJEB14383) | metagenome | biome: human; feature: oral; material: saliva | place: Philippines | collected 2014 | reverse complement strand
CACAACACCACGACCTTCACCCGCCCCGGCCGCTACGTGGTCACCTACCGCACCGTGGCGCGCTCCACCGACGGCCGCATCATCAGCTCCAAGCCGTCGAAGCTGGTCTGGCAGGTTGGCGGCATGCAGCCCGTGCTCGGTGACGGCACCCCCACCGCCGTGCCCACCGTCGACCGCTACAATGCGGCACCCGTCGGTGATCTGGACGCCGCAAAGTACGTGCTGTCCGTGGCGCCGCACCGCCTGGATGCCGACCCGGCAAAGAACAAGGATGCCGACGACAAGCTCAGCGACATCACCTTCACCGCCGCGAACAAGAACCTCAAGGGCACCCTGACCCTGTACAACAACGGCTACTTCCTGACCGACCTGCCGGTCGTGAATGGTACCGCCACCTGGTCTGAAATGCTCGGTAGCGAGGGTTCTCAGCTGCAGGCGGTCTTCACCCCCGACACCTCCGACGCGAACAGTGCGGAGGCGTCCCGCTGGATCTCGCACAAGCTCACCTACGAGCCCGGCAAGGCTGAGAGCGTGTACAGCGATGACGGTAACGGCTCCTGGCCCGAAGAAATCCCGGATCAGGCGAACACCGTACTCAGCACCCAGCAGTACACGCCGACCAGCATGGATTACGACGTGACCGTCACCCCGAACGGTAACGGCTTCAGCACCGTTGAGGTCCGCTTCAAGGACCCGAAGGTGCGCGGCTTCATGCGCGGCGGCTTCTACGCCCAGGATGACCCGGTCTACCCGTACCTCGACCTGGAAGGCTCCGTTGAGGATGGCGTGGCGCGCTTTACCTTCCGTGACGAGTCGTTCTACAAGGGCACGGCTCTGCGCGTGAAGATGCTGACCCACCCGGATATGAACGCTTCCGCCTCCACCACCGAGGTAGCTGCGAACTACGAGCCGGGCACCAAGTACACCGCACACGGTGCGTTGGCTCCCGATAGCGCACCCATTAGCGATGCGCTGAAGCCTGCTCCGGTGGACCCGTCGCCGAGCGCTGAGCCTACCGTCGCGCCCTCTGCAGAGCCGAGCGAGGCTCCTTCCGAGGCACCCAGCGAGGCTCCGACTGCTGAGCCCAGCACCGTTCCGTCGGTGTCCCCCAGTGAGGTTCCGACCGTACCTGCGGTGCCGACCGCCTCCGCAGAGCCGAGCGCACCTGCTCCGGTGCCCTCCACTCCGGCACCGTCTAGCCCCGCGCCCGCAAACCCGACCCCGAGCGCCCCTGCTCCGACTAGCCCGGCACCCTCTGCTCAGCCGTCCACCCCCGGAACCCCTGGCAACCAGTGCGTGCCCGGCAAGATTGACGGTCGCACCAAGATTTCGCACGGCCACCTGGACATCCAGGCAACCCTGAAGGACCGCCAGCTGTCCGTGGGTCTGCGCGACGACAGCGGCATCATTGACGCTGATTCGACGGTGCGCCCGCTCGATTCGGTCGTGTGGACTGTCAGCGAGAACGCCCGCCGTGTACGCACCGAACGTATGGCTGATGAGAAGCTGAACTTCATGGGCCCGGTCGGCACCGCCTTCTACGGCCTGCCGCAGACCCAGCAGAGCGGCCTGCCCTGGCCCGGCTACAATACGCAGGACATTGACTACTCGCAGCTGCGCGGTCCGGTGCGCCTGCACGTGGTTCCGAAGGTCATGCCTGAGGGTGCGCGCTTCGGCATGTTCACTGAGTCGCTGAACGGCGCGGATGTGCTGCTGGATTCGACGACCGGCAAGACCACGATCGACATTGATTACGCGACGCACGCCCACGCGAACTGGGTGTTCTCTGAGCCCGGCCAGTACATGTTTGACGTGCACTATTCTGCGACTCTGGCTGATGGTACTGAGGTGAATAGCCCGGTGCAGCAGCTTGCGGTTGCTGTGGGTAAGAAAGCGTCGGATGCGTGCTCGTTTGAGACTGCCGTGCCGAAGGACCCGAACGCGGCTGCGGACGACTTTAGTGGTGTGCGCCGTGTGGATTCGGCAACTCCGGGCGGTACCGCTGGTGCTAACCAGCCCGGCTCCGCGCAGTCTGGTGCCGTGCAGGGTGGTCAGTCCGGTCAGGCTGGTGCTTCCGGTACTGCCGGTGATGTGAACGCTCAGGGTTCGACTGATGGCTCGGCTGATGGTTCTGCTGGCGGCGTGTACCCGGGCGGTATCTCCGGCGGTGGTACTGGTGGTGGCTCTTTGGGTCAGTCTGGTGTGTCTGCTGCGTCGGGTGGCGCTAGCTCCCAGCAGGGCGGCCTTGCCCGCACTGGTTTTGGTGCGGTGTCTGTGGCTGTGGGTGGCGCACTGGTGTTGGGTGCTGGCACTGTGATGGTGCTGCGTTCTCGCCGCCGCGCCTCCTAGCGTTCGCCGCGTGAGGACACGCTGATAGGGTGAAGCCCCCGCGGCTGAGAGGGTGACTCTCGGCCGCGGGGGCTTTTCTATGCCCGGTTCTCTGCGCTTTGGGGCTCCATGATTTATCCGAACGGTCCAGATACATAACGCTCCCGGAAGATGAGGGGCGCTCGCAGGTGCGGCGACTGCCGCGTGAACGAACGCCCCTCCGTTTCGAAATAAGGCTGTTATCGGACCGTATGAATGGGTTTACTTGTCCATCTCGTAGACCCAACCACCGGCGTTGCAGTAGCGCTTGCCGTCCTTTTCGGTGATGGAGTAGCCAGGCTCGTGGTTCTCACACTTCTGAATGACCTCACGGGCCTCTCGGTTAGATTTTTCAAGGTTTGCGGCACGAATCTGGAAGAAGGCAAACGTAGCGATGTACGCCACCAGAACCAGTGCAAGAGCGGTAATCGCCATGCCCTTACCCTTGCCGGTGCCATTCTTGACCATGACCAGGGCAATCACCGCGAAAACAATGGTCGGGATGGTCAAGAACGAACCAATAACAAAGATGCCGGTCAGGGCGGAAATAATGCCCAGGACCAGTGCGGTTACTGCCGCCCACTTCTTCTTCGGCGCTTCGGCGGGTGCCTGCTGGGTGAACTGCGGCTGCTGCGGTGCAGCCGGCTGCGGGGTGTTTTCAGACATGAAAGTCCTCATTTCGTATGTGGTTACGAGTTGCTTGAATGTGCGCCCTCTAGTGGAGTGGCATATATCTCACAGCATACCGTACACAAGGAAGGATCTTGGCGAGATGGGAATAAGCTTGTCTATCTACTAAGATGCGGTATCCACTGTTGGAAATTTTTCCTGCATGGGGATGTTGTGGGCGCTTTTTTATACGAGATGGTGTAGTGTTCAAAGTGGTGCGAAGCACTAAAGGTGCGTATTTGATATTCGCGTGTCTAATGCACATCTTCCGGCAACTCATCGACGAAAGAGGATCACCGTGTCTGATCGCGTACTCTCATCGCAGGCAGCCAAGGATGCTATTACTGCTCTGCAGAACATCATCAACGGCGGCCTGCAGAACGAGATTAATAACCTCAACCAGCAGGGTAACCAGCTGAAGGACCCCAACAACTGGGACGGCCCCCTGGCTGAGCGTTTCCGTAATGATACCTGGCCCGGCGTAGAAAACACCCTGCGTAACCTGACTCAGGAACTGACCGACCTGCGTGAGCAGCTCAACCAGATTTCTACCGATATTTTCCAGGCAGGTGGCGGCGCCTAAGCCTCCCCTGGTGAACGCCGTTTACCGCCCCGATCCCCAGTTATGGGGCGGTGTGCGGTAGGCGGCGTTTTCTGTTATTCGGTTATATCCCACGTTGTTTTCCAGACATGGTGTGCATGTCTGTCTATATCTGTTTAATCACCCCACTTCCGAACCAATCACACCTGAAAGGCGGCAGAGCATGAATCTGAATACTGAAGAAGTCAAGTACGATGATGCTACGTCGGATGCCCTTGCTGGCGCTTGTCGCACCATTGCGCAGAATATTGACAGCGCACTACCTCCTCTTAAGAACTCGCTGACGACAGCTTTGGAGGACTTCGTAGGTCACTATGCCGATATCGCGGCAGCAAATATTGATACCGCTATTAGTGATGGCCGCAATATCGCCAATGTCTTCCGCCAGCTGGCTGATGTGGTGGACCGCCTTAAAGAGGCGGCTCAAAAAGAAAAGCGGAACCGTGAACTCATGCGTGAGTACGAGAAGAAATATGATGGTAACTGGGGCGGTTTCCGCAAGTGGTGGGATAGTATTTTTGGAGAAGGGGCGCCGACTCCCGAGTCGTACATTCCGGATACTACGATTGACGCCACTTCCCCAGGCCCGCGCGAGAGTACTGAGACTCGTTCGGGGAGCATGACTGTTTCTTCGGCGCGCCCTTCGACTGTTCGGGATCTCTCTAAAGCCTTGGAAAATCTCGGCACTGAGTTTGAATCTGAGCCCGACAATATTCGTAAACTTGCATCTGACTTTGCGGATAAGTGCCAGTGGGGAACTGTTGACGCTAAAGATCTTATTGCTACTTTTGAAGCATGGAAACAGTCGAACGCCAATGATAAGACCTGGCTGGGTATTGTAGCCGATACCTTTGAGCAGTACGGTAGCTCGGGCCAGATGATTACCGTTGCCAATTTCACTCTGGAAGGTGCAATCAGTGCAGCTGGTGTCAGTACTGAGCGTCACGAGTTGAAAGTTCCGGCGCCTGCTGTTGTGGGTAAGCCTACTACCAGCGGTTATGTGAATGACCCTGTGAATGTTGCAACCGGTAACTTCATCGAAGAAGAGACCGATATGGCATTTGCAGGTGTGGTTTCTGCCTGCGCTGTAACCCGTATGTACAACAGTGTGGCTGTGTTCGGTCAGCACGCTGTATCCGGCGTGTTCGGTGCCGGCTGGTCCTCAAATATTGAAAGCCGCGTGCAGCTAAACGCTGAGAACGCTGTCTGGACGATGCCTGACGGCCGCGAGGTCACCTTCGACCGAATGATTCGTGAGGACGGCACCCACGGCTACGCTCGCGCTCCGCGTGAAGCATGGTGGCTTGAAGAGCTGCCCCTCACTCAGCTGACGGGTGAAGAGGGCTCTATCGCTGACCCCTCCCTGCGCTATATTTTGCACGCCACGGACTATGACGCTTCATCCCTGCTGCGTATCTCCGACAACTCTGGAACCCAGCACATTTTTACCCTCACCGGTGTTTACCTGGGTATGAGTGCTGGGGCGGGTACTGCTGTCGCATACCTGCGCGATGAAGAGGGTCGCGTTGGCGCTATCGTGCATCAGCGCGGCGCACGTATCAACGTGGAGTACACCGAAGACGGCCTCGTCGGTGCTATTCATTCTTCTCGCGGTCAGTCTGTGCGTTACGAGTACGTCACCCTTGACGGTCGTACTCACCTGTGTGCTGTGCACGGTGATGCCGGTACCCGCCGTTATGAACATGACGCAGCCGGTTTGATTCACCGCGTGGTGGCTAGTGCCGGCACCGTTGAGGTGACCAACTACTACGACCCGACCGGTCGCATTACCGAGCAGGACACCGAATACGGTCGTCGTGTTCGCTACCGCTACCTGCCGAACGGCATCACTGACGTTGCGAATGAAGATGCCTCCTACACGAACCTGTGGGTTAACGACCAGTACGCACGCCTGACCGCCATTGTCGATGCGGAAGGTGGACGCACTAGCTATGCCTACGATGACTTTGGCAACCGCGTGAGCGTGGTGGACCGCGATGGTTCCCGCACCACTCGCTACAGCGATGAGCGCGGCCGCATTATTCGTGAGATTACTGATGAGGGTGCTGAAACCCTCTTCGCGTATGACGAGCAGGACCGCGTAGTCTCCGTAGCGGTGAGTGCTATTGAGACGGATCCGCGCGCTCGCCGTGCCGCCCGTCTGGCTCGTCGTGCCCGCCTGGAGGCTGAAGCCCAGGGCCACACTTTTGAGGGTGTTTCGGGGCAGGAGTCTGCCCAGAGCCCTGCCGTAAACCCGATGACTACCGTAACTTACGAGTACGCCAACGATTTTGAGCGTAACCCCTCATCCATGACCGACGGCAACGGTCATGTGACCCGTTTTGAGTGGGCTGAAGGCCTGCTGCAGCGCGTGGTGAGCCCTGAGGGCGTTACCGTCTCCTTTGAGTATGACGATTTTGGTCTGCTGACCGGTATTCGTAACGCTGAGCAACAGCTGACCCGTTGTGAGTACTCTGCCGCGGGTCACCTGGTGAAGGTCGTTTCTGCTCTTGGGCTGGAGACTGAGTTCACCTATGATTCTGCCGGTCACATGGTGTGCCGTCAGGACCCGGATGGTTCCCGCTGGCGTTTTGAGTATGCTGCTGGCGGTCGACTGGTGGCTTCGGTGGACCCTGCTGGTGCTCGCACCGAGTACGAGTACGGTCCGAGCGGTGACATTGTTACCGTGGTTGACCCGCTGGGTCGCCGCATGGAGCGTTCCTTTGATACGAACGGCAATATTGACCGCATTACCCTGCCCGGTGGCGCGCAGTTCAGCTATGCCTACGATGGTTTGATGCGCCTGGTCCGCACCATTGACCCCGCCGGTGGTGTGTGGACTCGCGAGTATGATGCCGCAAGTACTCTGACCGCGTTGATTGACCCGACCGGTGTGAGTGTACGTACTTCTGTTGATTCCTCGCGCAAGACCATCACCACTAGTGATGGTGTTGACCGCGTGCGTATCTCGTGCGACCACTTGGGCCGCCCGGTGCGCAGCGAGGTTCTCCCCGAGGATTCTGGTCCGCAGGTTAGTGCAGATGCTGACGACCCGGCTGTCTCTACGATGGTTTATGACGGTGCGGGTAACCCCGTTCAGGTTCTGGACGCTGAGGGCGGTCTGAGCCGTTACGAGTACAACGGTTCGAACCAGATGGTGCGCATGGTTTCCCCTGCGGGTCGTGTGACCGAGTACAGCTATGATGTGTGCGGTCGACTGGCTGCAACCTATGAGGCTGCCGGTACTGCTGAGCAGTCTGTGACTCGTTACGAGTACGATGCTGATTCCCGTCTGATTCGCCAGGTGTACGGTGACGGTTCTGAGGCACGTGTTCGCTATGATGCGTGCGGTCGTGTGCTGTCCATTACCGGTTCTGGTGTGGCTTCTCCGGTGTTCTATACCTGGGATTCTTGTGGTCGTGTGAAGAGCATCCGTGATAACAAGTGGGGTACTCGTTCGTTCACCTATGATGCCGCTTCCCAGGTGGTTGCGGTGACTAATGGTGCCGGTGGCGTGACCCATTACCGCTATGACGAGGCGGGTAACGTTACCTCCGTAATGGACCCTGCCGGTCGTATTACCAGCTACGAGTATGACCTGATGGGCAATGTTCTGGCGGTAACCAATCCGCTGGGTGTGCGCACTACCTCTACCTATGATGCTGCCGGTCGTCTGCTGACCAGCACTGACGGTAATGGTGCTGTACATTCCTTTGGTTACGACCGTGACGGTGTTCCCTGTTCCCATTCGGTGGATGGTTCTTTGTTGTACCGTATGGAGCGTGATTCTGCGCGCCGTACTATGACGACTTATGATCACGCGGGCGTTGATGCGTTTGGTGCTCCCGTGATGACCGTCGAGTCGTATGACCGTTTGGGCCGTCTGGTCCGTCAGCGCCGTGAATTCGGTGCACAGATTCCGGAGTCTTTCCGTACCTCGTACATGGACGAGACTGGCGGCTACGAGCTGTCCTACGCTTACGACGCTGATGGTCTGCGCACTGAGTTTGTGCACCCTCTGGGTTCGAGCGCTTATGCGTATGATGCTGCTGGCCGCATGGTTAAGCAGACTGATATCACCGCGTACCGCCTGGATGGAACCGCCGTTACCTCTGAGTCTCGTGTGGAGTCTTCTTTCGAGTACAACGCGGTGGACGCGCTGGTGCGTGCGCAGGTGTCTGACCTGGCGGGTACCTGGGTTCGCGAGTTCGGCTACCGTGGCGCGCACATGAGCTCTGTGACCGAGCAGCCCGCTGAGGCAGACTCTTCTGAGGCTCTGCACACCGAGATTATTCGTGATGATCTGGGTCGTATTAGCGGTGTGGATTCGCCCGCTGGTCTGGTCATGTACACCTACACTGACGCGCAGATGCTCTCTTCTGCCGTTCGCGGTACCGAGACTCTGCGTTGGACCTATGATGCCGCTGGCGCGCTGGTGCGTGTTGAGTACTTTGATAGCGCCCAGCCCGAGAACGCTTGGGTGAAGGTGCTGGTCACTGATGAGGGTGCCCGCGTTCGCGCAGTATGCCTCTACGGCGTGCAGGACGAGGCGAAGACCGACTCCCAGTCGGCTGAGTTTGCCTCTGCTGTTGAGGACGCTCAGGCGTGGCTGGGCCAGTGCCCGGAGTCTGTGGAACGTGAGGGCGTCACCCTGGTGCCGGTTTCGACGAGCGTGTTCTCCTATGACGGTAATGATTCGCGTCTTCTGCAGGTTTCTTCGGATGGTTCCGGCTCGTCCCTGACTTATGGTGCGGCTGGGTTTGTGAACTCTGTGGCATCGTGGGGTTCTGCTGATGATTCGGCTGTGTCCTTCTCCTTGCTGTGTGCTTCTACTGATGGTCGTGTGCTTGCTGCCGGTGGTGCACCTGCTGGTGTACCCGAGTTTGGCGTACCCTCAACCGGTGCTCGTGCTAATGCTGGTTCTGCGTCTGGTTTTGATGCTTCGGTGATGCACCCGCTGGTGTGGGATGAGAATTCGTTTGTTCCGCGTGTGCTGGGTGTGGGCGGCGCGTCGATGCCTTCTGTGGGTTCGCTGGTTCCTGGTGCCGGTTCCGGTGCCGGTCTGCTGGACCCGTATGGTTGGGCTTCTTTGGGTGTTGCCGCTCCTGCTCTGCCGTCTGCTCAGGGCGCTTCTGCTACTGGTGGTGCGCCTGTGTTGCCGGATTCGCTGGTTGGTGTTTCTGCGGCTTCGGGCCTGGTGCTGGGCTCTACTGGTTTTGAGGTGTTGGGTGCCCGCGTGGTGGACTCGCGCGTGGGCCGTTTTACGGCGCCTGATCCTTTGGCTGCGCCGGTGGGTGCTGGTTGGGGTGCTGATCCGTTCTCGTTGGTGGGTGGTAATCCGGTTTCTTTGGTGGATCCGTGGGGTTTGTCGCCGGTGTCGGTGGAGGACTTTGAGAAGTACCGCGAGCAGAAGGGCTCTTCTGGTATTACCGGTTGGGTCAAGAGGACAGCTTTAGGTGTCGCAAATAAAGCTAGCGAAATCTGGCAGAGTGCGAAGGATCTGTGGGGTAAGGTAAAGGCGGAAGCGAAGGCAGCCTGGAACGATCCCAAGAAGTGGCTCGGGGAACACTGGGAGTATATTGTAGGCGCCGGGCTGGTGGTAGCTGGTACAGTTGTAGCTGGTCTCTCTGTTGCAGGCGGTCCTTTGACCATGGTGGCATTTGGTGCTCTTGGAGGGGCAATTTCTAGCGCTGGCATGTCTATGATTACCCAAAAAAAGAAGGGGTCTGTGGACATGGGGGAGGTGCTGAAGGACGCGGCGATTGGTGCCGTAGTTGGTGGTATTACCGGTGGTATTGGTGGTCGTATTATGGCTGGTGCTAGGCAGGCTGCTGGCGTGGTTACGAAACCTAATCTGGTTACTAGTGCCGCTGCCAAAATCACTGATTGGAAATGGGCGAATAATCTGATTCGTAAGCCTGTTGATTGCAAGCCTCTGGCAGGTTTGAAGGGGGTTTCTTCGGGAAGTTTCGATGATGTTGCTAGGATGGCTCCAGTGCGAGAGGCTAAGGAGTTTATGTCGAAGCAGGTTGCACGATTCATGGCTCCAGGCGAGCATGGGATGTTTTCTCTTCGAGGCCTACAGAATAAAGTTGTGGGGACTCTTGTCAATGCACCGATTAAGTTTGCGACTAATTATGCGGTGGGTGGTCTTGTATCTGCTACGTCTTCCGCAACGACATCGGCTGTACACGCTGTTAAGGACGTATGGCATAACACCAATAACAAGTAGCTGAAAGAGGAATAGCATGAATTCTTTTTCCAAGGTTTTAGGTATCTTATGGGTTATACATCTTTGGTTTGCCCTGGGATTCCTGGCCCTTGTGTCATTGGTGTTATGTATTTTTGGACTCTGGCCGTGGGGTGCATTGTTTTTCATTGCCGGTCCCATCACTGTCATAGCTATGGATGCTGCGCACGATGAAAGCGTCATAGGTAGAGCCAATGGCAGTCCCTTCCATCTTTTCTGCCAAGTTATTTTTTCTATCAGCCTGGCAGGTTTGATTATCTTGACGGCTCTTACCGCTTTCGGGGTACTCCACAGTGAGATTCAAGGATTCTGGTCACCGGAGACGAACTTTGCCTCCTGGTACATGGTTGGCGGGCTACTCGTCGTCGCCTTCCTCATTCAGCCTACTGAGCCTAATGACGATATTCCTGACCTGCAGCGCATGGAGCAGATGAATAGGCGCTCAACCCGCGTGGGCGTTATATCAGCGGCTATTTTCACGGTTCTGTGCCTCGTGGTTCCTCTGACCAGTTTTATGACTGCAGGCTATGATCCGGCGGCTCTGGCGGTCGCGCTTTTCCTGGCCCCGGGGTTCCTGCGTGTTGTGCGTGAAGGCCTCTTCTACCTGCAGGGCACCCGCTTTGAGGAGGGAACCGAGGGGTACCGTACCTTGCGTGCCGTGTGTATTGGCGTGGCTGGCCTGGCGGGGTGTATCGCGCTCGGGTACTTAGGCTATTCGCTGGTCCGCAAGGAGTGGTTGCCCGCGCTGTTCTTTGTTGCCTCGGTGGCGATGAACGGGTGGTCGGTGAAAAAGTACGTCACTGTGGGTATCACCATTCCCGAGAAGGAAGATGATGAAGCCCCCAAAACTACACCTGTAACTGGCTAAATAGAATGTAAGAAGCCCCTGGGCTGAGAGACCATCTCTCAGCCCAGGGGCTTTCTGCATGCTAGGAGCTGCTCACCCGAGCGCCACCATTAGCGGGTGATAATCGCGAAGTCGCTACTGGACAAGTTCGTGAAATTACCAATCTGCGCGTTCAGTCGGCACTTAGAAGTCACCGACAGCGCCGTCACCACCCGCTGATCCTCAGACACCAACACATGCCCCGAACAGCCATCCGAAAAACTAATCAATTGAGCATCCGGAGAAATCGCCTGAACCAGCGTCGAAAACTCACCCGTACGCGGCAAAACCATCAACGGATTCAACTCATCCGCACCACTCGGCCACACCGGAACCACCGTCACCGGCAAAACACTCTGATTCACCACACGAGAAGGAACCCGCAACTCAATCGAACGCAAACGCTGAATCGGGTACGCCGTCGAACGAACCTCCCGATCAGAAATAGCCTTAGACGTCTCAGACTCGATACGGTTCAGCCACTCCTCAAAAGCACGCGAATCCTTAAACTCAGCAGACACATTCGCCCGAACCTGCACCACGCCATTAGCCGGGATACTCACCCCAGACAGATTCCACGAACACGGAACATCCACCGCAGTCACACTCGACTGATTCTTCGCCACGCCAGAAGACGCCTGGCCGGCATCCCACGTCACCGAAGCACACGAACCACCCTCAACGCCGGGAAGCACCTGCAAAATATCGCCCCGAAGAGCCGACTTCTGCGAAGAAAACTCAAACGTCAGGCGAGCACTCTTATCCCGCGGGTTATACGTACCCTCAATACGGGTACCCAAACCACTCGGCAAAGACGCCGAACTACGGCTCGAAGCGGACCACGACTCAGCCGTCTTAGGTGAACCCTTACCGCCGTTCAAACCCACGAAGACGAGTACACCCACAAGGATCAGAGAACCCAGGATAGCGCCCCACACCAGCGGGCGGCGCAAGGGCGAACGGGCAGGCTCCTCTTCCTCAACGACCTCATCAGGCGCATATGCCGGTTGCTCCACCACAAAGGGAGCCCGGATAACCGTCTCATTCTGCGCCTGACCCAGCGACGGCATGCCCGCACCATACAGCTCCGTAACATTCTGCCCCGGCACCGTAGAAACAGCAGGCTCAGCGCCATGAACCACCGTAGGCGTATAGCCCACAGCGCCCGAAGATACCTCAACCCACCGAGGAAGCACCGCATCAGTAGCGAAACCCTCAGCCAAAAGACGCAACTTAGCGGCAGCCTCAGCCGCGCCAGGACGCTGAGCCGGGTTCTCCGCCAACATCCCGTGAAGCACCTCAGCAACCTCAGCCGGAATCTGCGACGACAACTGCACCGCACCACCACGCACCGGAAGAGGACGCGCTGCCACCAACAACTCATGAAGGGTCACTGCGCACGCATAAATATCAACCGCTGGAGTGGCCACACCGTGTGCAGAACGCTCCGGAGCCATATACCCCGGAGTGCCAGAAAACGAACGAGAAGCCCCCGAACCCGCAGAGCCGGTAAAAGAAGCAATACCGAAATCAGCCACACGAACCTGCTGATCCAGAGACTCCCCCAAAACACCGCTCAGCAGAACATTCTCCGGCTTAATATCCAGGTGCATCACGCCCTGACGGTGAGCAAACTCCACCGCATTCAGAACCTGCACCATCAGACTCAACGCCAAACAGACCGGCAGCGGGCCCTTAGAATCCAGCTTCTGACGTAGCGAACCGCCATGCTGAAACTCCGTCACCAGAGCCAGCACGCCGCCCTCAACCACCATGTCCGTCAACGGCACAATATGAGGATGCGACAGCGCCAATAACACCGAACGCTCACGCACAAAAGACTCAAGAACCACAGGGTTCTCAGCAAGCTCCGGGCGCAGAATCTTCGCCGCGTACAGAGCCCACGAGCCGCTCATCGTAGCAGCCCACACCTCACCGACTGCACCAGATCCCACCCGGCGAAGCAAACGATACGAAGAGCCAAGGGGAGTGCCCGCAACCAAGCCTCCCGCAGGCTGACCAGCAGCCTGCGGGGCAGGATGAGCATCACGACGCTCCGAGCCGGAGTACTGCGGCGAACCAGCAGGTACAGTCACGGGCTAACTCCTTAACATCAACTTCACAACAAGTAGGAAGACTCCCCAGATGGGGCGACCCCTACAGCAAAACGGTCGGTAAAGTTACACGATACCTCACCACACACCAGACAAGCCCTACAGCCCGCCACGGTGCTGAGAATCCTCCGGGCTCATCAGCTGCACCAGAACCGGCGATCCAGCCAAGAACGCATAGCCACGACCAACGCTCAGCTGAACCGGGGCACGCCTCGGAATAGTGCCGAACATGTCCATATCCATATCAACATTCGGCTGAACCACGGCACCCGTACGGAACTTACGAATAGCCTTCGTCCAATGGCTATACAAAGGACGCAAATCAGTCGGCTTACCCGTAGCAATAATGTGGACGTCCGGGAAGTCACCCTTCACAATGGCATCAAAAACGTTCATCGGGTCATCCACACGGTCACCGTCATCAATCAGCAACAGCACCGGGCCCGCGGCATCCTGCAAAGCTGCCTGCACCTGAGCAGAAGCATTCTTGCTCTCAAACACGCGGTCAAAAACACCCTCCGGCACATTCACCAGACCGGAACGCTGATCGAAGACAGCCCAAACCTCCGGAACCTCCGCAGCATCCATGCGTGCGTTCTCCGCCGCGGCGGCATCACCAGACGCCAACGCGGCAGACACCGCCTGCTCCGCCGCAGCCCTCGCCCGAGAAACCAGACGAGCAAACGCAACCAGCAGAGAAGACTTACCCGAACGCGGATTACCCGCAACCATGGCGTGCTCACCCTCATACAGCTCAAAAGCACACGCCTCCAACGTAGCCTCAGCAATACCCACAGGGATACGCCACAGGCTCGGAGAAAACTCAGCGGCAGGCATGCTCTCCCACGAAACCCACGTCGGCAGCTGGCCAATCACATCACGCTTAGCGGGAGCCTGCGGGAAGCGCTCACGAATCATAGAGACGGCCTCCTCCACGCCAACAGCGGGAGTAGCCACCTGCATCTGACGCAGATGCTTCGGATCAACGCAACGACCGGGAATGGCGGCTGGCACATTTGTACCGCGAATACCGTACGACGAATAATCGTGAATATCGCTCAGCTGGAAGAACCACGTCTGCAAAGAAGCATCAAGAATCTGCGAGGGGATATTCTTTGCGCGACTCGTCGACACCACGCAGTGAATACCAACAGCAGGACCATCCGCATACACGCGGTAAAAATTCGCCAACAAATCCATGCTCACAGCGTCAGAGAACTCATCACGCAGCGTCGCAAAACCATCCAAAACAATGAACAGAGGCTTACGGCGTGACGCATCAGCACGGCGAGCATCAAGCTCCGACTTCACAAAACGCAAGAAACGAGCCTGACGCTCCCTGGCGCCCTGACCGGTACCCACAGCAGAAACAACATGCGGCAGGGAGTGTAGAGGTAGCAAACCATCAGCGCCCATATCCACCAGAACAATATCGATGTCCTCCGGCAAATAATGCTGAGCCAAACCCAGCACCACAGACTGAATCGTCGTGGTCGTACCACTACCGGCGACACCCACCAACAGCAGGTTGCTCATCTCAATATTCCAGCCCATAGGCACCTGACGCTGCAACTCCGGCTCATCACCCAAAGTGCACATCAGAACACCATCCTGGATACCACCCACAGCGGGAAGATCCGGGTCGGGGAAGCCACGCACACCAAAATCAGCCAAATCGACATACGAACCCAACGGCTCAGGCCACACCTTGCGAGGAGCAACCGCGCCACGAGCCGTATGAGCCGCCACAACAGCATCAATCAGCAGATCCAGGTCATTCGCATCACTCGACGACACCTTCGGACGAGCGCGCTCCGAACGAGGAGTGCCGATATTATCGGTCGCACGAACCTCCAGAGAAGTCACCACCTCAGTGCCACTCTGACCCGTTACCAGGGCAGTCTGCACCGGCGAAATGTCGTTCTGACCCAGCTTCACGTAGGCGCGACCCATCTGCGAACGCGAAATCTCCGAAGCATCCGGAACACCAATCACGTTCGAAGAATCCTCACGACTCTGCACACGCAACGCCACACGCAAATTCGTATTCGCCAGAATGTCATCATTCACCACGCCAGCAGGACGCTGAGTCGCCAGAATCATGTGAACACCCAGGGTACGACCCACCGCGCCAATACTCACCAGCGACGACAGGACATCCGGGAAGTCCTTTGCCAGCATCGCGAACTCGTCAATCACCAGCAGCAGGCGAGGCATCGGCTCCGGAGGGTTCGTCGCCAAATAATCCTTAATGTTGTCCACGCCCTCGCCGGCAGCCGCAAACAGGCGCTGACGGCGGTCCATCTCCGCCTCCAACGACTCAATAGCGCGGTGCGCCAACTGTGCATCCAAGTTGCTCAAAGTACCAATCGTATGCGGCAGACGCTCACACGTCTTAAACGCCGCACCACCCTTAAAGTCAACCAGAATAAAGTTCAAACGGCTCGGATCGTGGTGCGCAGCCAAACCCGCCACCAACGAACGCAAAAACTCACTCTTACCCGAACCGGTAGTACCACCCACCAGACCGTGAGGACCGTCCTTCACCAAGTCCAGCGTGAACGCGCCAGAATCGCCCACACCAATCTCGGTGCTGAAACCATTAGCTTGCGACCAAAACGCCTCAATATCCTCAGCACCCGGAGGGGTCGGCAAACCAACCAGCTCAGGCAGCTTTACCAGCTGAGGCAAACCGCCACCCAACAGCAAACGCTCAGGGTCCTCATGATGCGCCAAAGTACGCGCCACATGAAGAGCATCCTCAGCGCTCACGCCGGCGAGCACACCGTCAGTGACCGTGTAACGGCGGCGAGGCTCCGAATAGGTCATAGAAGCCTCCTCACCGATCTCCACGACAGAAGTACAAGACGCCGGAAGACGGTCAACGGAAGAAGCCAAAACAATACCGGCGACACGGCGAGCGCCCGCAGCAGCAGTCTTATTCGCCATCAGACGCACTTCATCGCCGTACGCCAAAAGGTCGCGTGCCGGCGACTCACGGCCCTCAGTGAGGGTATCCGAATCAACGACCACGCACAGGCCGCGGGTCGGGAGGGACTCAATGTCATTGTAAAGAGAGCGCAGCATCTGGTCCGACTGCTCCTTACCAGAAGCAAACCAACGCATCTGCTGGTTCTGCGCCATGCGGATATGCGGAAGCCACGACGTCCACACCCAGTCCTGCGAACGCGCGGAATCAGCACAGACCGCAATCGTCATATCTGCAGGACCCGTATGGGTCGCCGACTGCAGTACTAGGCTACGCGCCAGGGCGAGAGACTGCTCACGCGGCCCCACGATGCCGATAGCGCCACCCTCACGCAGGTCAGCAATCAGCGGAGCATCCCACAGGGTATTGTGGTCAAGAAGATGCTGAACCTCAGGCTCAGGGTTGCTCGGTTTCGTCAGCTCAGGAGTCCAATGAATATGCCCAGTACCCACGTGGAAAGTCAACAGGTCGGGGCTGGTGCTCCGGCGACGCCACAGCGTCATCGCAGGAAGAAGCGCCCGCAACTGAACGGCATCCGGTGCCGGGGCAAGATCACGAAGACGCTCAATTTCCTCACGGTTGCTTAGAGCGACACGTTCCTTAAACTTCTCCATTTCCTGCTCAAAACGCACACGCTCCTTCACCTTGTCCTTGGCGTGACGACGTTTCTGCTCCACCCACATGCCGATACTCAGGACGGGGCTGAGCATCGCGAAAAGAGCATAACGAATCTCCTGCATAATGGCGACCATTGCCGCCGCCATAATAAGCGGGCCTATCGCCATCGCAATATTGAACTTTGGCGGGTCAGAAATATTCTTGCGGGTGGGCGCTTCCACCTTCTCCGGGGCGCTCAACGCGCCCTGACGCGGCGGACGGTTAAACGGCGCGGTGCCCGATGCGCTCACATTCGGGGCGCTACCGGGGCGAGGCGCAGCCTTCTCCTGGGGAGCAGGCCGCAGGGTCAGAACGCAATCACCAACATGGATCGTGGTGCTCTCAGAAACAGTCAGACCCTCCTCAGGGATTTTCTGACCGTCCACAAAACTACCGTTCGTAGAACCCGGGTCAGTGATACGCACCTTCTGAGTATTCGTCGACTCATCATGAACCACCTGCAGGTGCAGATGCTCCCACGACGCGCTCGCCGTGGGCAACACAATGTCGGCGTACGGGGAACGACCCGCCACCAGAGGACGCGAAGAAGGGATAGGGCGCGGCAGGGTAACCGTCGAACCGCCACTCAAGCAGACGCTCCAGCCCTGCACCAGGGAAGGGTAGGAGAGCGGTGCCCTAGAAATGCGCATACCTTCCATCGGCTTGACCTCCGCCAGGGTGGAGGAGGCCGTCACCGGGCGGTTATCGCAATACAGCGGCTCGTCTGCAGGCAGGGAGGGGCCACCGGTCGCCTGGATGAGATCAGCGATGGTCGTCTCAGGCTGCCAGGAGTCTAGTTCATAGCTCCCGTTATGCTCTTCAAGATCAAGGAAAAAGCGCATAAGGTGTTCTCCAAAATAGATAAATCGTGAGCCCTGCTGGTGAACGGACTAGGAAGGAAACCCCGAAAGCTGGGGTGCGATGGGCTGGCTCTGTACGGATGAGGCTTTGCTCGGAACAGCTAGTCGCGAGATTCTGAGGTGAACGTGCGAAGCATCCACACCGGCGGATTCACCGCATCCGTTGAGGAAGACCCACCCTGAATCATCGAAGCTTCCGCAGTGGGGTATAGAAGCCCCACCTGACCGTCAGCGGCGTAGGAAGACGAGAAATCCAACGAATACGCGACTGTGGAATCTTTAGCGTCCAGACGAAGGGTTTCTAGGACCCGTCGAACCGCCTCGGGAGTGTATTCACGAACATGGCTTGTGGCATGCGCAAAAGCCAAGAGCGCGTTATGGGAGGGAGCATCCGCCCACGCTGCCGATTTTGAGAACGCCTGTTCGCCTGACAAATCCTTGAGCGAAGAATCATTCTTCATACGCTCAACCGTTGACACAAATGCCGAAGAGGCACGACCGGCATCGTCAGCACTCAACGCCGCCGCACGTGCCTGTACGCGCCCCACAACGCGAATATTGTCGGTCAGGGAACCGCCGTTCTCCAGAAGAAGACGCATAAAAGGCTCCGTCAAAGCTTCCTCACCCGCAATCACCGGAGAAGTAATACCCGCCCTCTGAAGAGAACGAAGCACCTTCGCCTGAGTCGACGCCGAACCCGTCAAAACCAGAACAGGAGAAGAGCCCGAAGACTTGTCCCCCAGAAGGCGCGTCAGCTCCTTGAGAGTGTCCTTCATGCTGTCTTCATCAGCAGAAACCTGAACCCGATTCGTGTAGGGAAGGTCAGGTGCAGAGCCCTCACCCGCATCCAACAGGATGGTGCGCACACCATCAAGCTGCTGCGAAGAACCCGTACTAGACACACCGGCAAGCGAACGAATAGCAGCCGTATAGGCCTGCTTCTCCTGCTCAGGGTTCAGAGCAAAACTCCACACCCCATCGCCAGCATCTACCCGGTCATACGCCTCAATTACCGCAACATTGCGTTCCTTAGCAGCAGCCGTAGCACCCCGAAGATGCTCACCCCGAGAGGCAAGCACAATACCCAAAGCGCCCTCAGACGAGAGCTTCTCTACCGCCTCACGGGCACCCTGCTCCGTTCCCTTATCGTTCGCATAAAGAACCTTCACAGAAGAATTACCCAGAGCCAGACGGTACTGCGCAACACGAGCACCCTGGGCATTCAGGCGCCACGCAGACCCCTCAGCATCATCACCAAAAGTAGCGACAACACCAATAACAGGTTCACGACCAGACGCAGGAAGAGAAATAGCCTGCTGAACCGTCACCGCAGACGCAGGGTTCGTACCCGTGCCAAGCGGCAAAGGCTGAGGGGTCACAGCGCGCACGCCATACCAGATCCCCACCACCGCAAGGCTAAACAGCACACACAGACTGACACACCACACCACGGTGCGCTGAGTGAGCCGCCTGCCCTCGCGGCGGTGAGGACCTGAATCAGAACCCAAATGAGGGGAAAACCCCACGGCTAATCACCAATCTGGAAGGTGTACACCGTCTTCACCTCTGCACTGCCGGCATTCGACAGGTGGAAGGTAGGCAGAGAACGCAGACGCTGTAGCGAGGCCTTGAACTGCGCCTGACGCTTCTGCAGAGCAGCGATATCCTCAGAACGGAGGTTCGTGTAACCCTGAGCGTTCTGCATCGCCAAAGCAAGCTGGTAGTCAGCGGCACCCGCCTTTGCACTATTGCTCTTGAGCGCGCCCAAGAGGCCAGCACCCTCAGCGTTGCTATCGCCCAAATCAAGCATGAGCTTCGACAGGTCGTTATTCAGCTGAACGGATGCACCAGCCAAATCTCGAGTAGCGTTCTCAGCGCGGGTGCTCAGAGCAACCAGAGAACGCTCAGTCACCGAATCCAGGGACTGACGCAGACCCTCAATACGCTCATTCATATCCTTGTGCTGAACCTCGATAGAATCGCCAGCCACCTGAACCACGGTATTCGCGGTATCAGTAATACCTGCAATCGATGCGGCGAATGCCTCCTGGGCAGTCGAGGCGGCGGACGAACCGTTACTCGAAACCTTACGAATTTCCTCGTTAATCATGCCCGTTAGGGTGTCGCGAGTTTCGTTGGCAGAGTCCTTGAACGCTTCCTTAATAGCGGTGGAGAGGTCAGCCTGCATGTTCGTCATATCTTCCAGGTTTTTACCCAGAGCATTGACAGTATCCGAAGCTGAATGGATACGGTCACGCAACGAAACCTTCGCTTCGTCAGTCAGTTCCTTCTTCTCGGCATCCTGGTTCTGCGCGTTTGCGGCATCGTTCAGGGTCTTCTCAACCTCACCGAGAGCACCATCTACCGCGTTCACAGCATCGTTAAGATTCTTGGCGTCGCGAGCCAGGCCCTCCTTGGGGTCATCCATCGAAGTAGCGGCAAGAACCTCATCCCACGCAGCTACCGCGGCAGCAATACGCTGATCCATCGGAGTACGTGTAGCAGAGGTGTTTGGGGTGATGGTACGCCTGTTCGCGTTCTCCACCGTGATGGAACGCGTAGTACCTTCAGTAGCGGTAGACTCAGCAGAAGGCGCCTCATTCTTCGACGGCTCTGCGGAAGGGGTCGTAGAAGCAGACTCAGACGGCGCAGGGCTAGGAGCCTCAGACGGCGCCTCAGAAGACGGTGCAGCAGACGGCGAAGCCGCGCCACCACAAGAAGAAGCCGTCAGGTATCCACGCAGATGCTCCACCTGCTCAGCGGACAGAGAACCGCCGCGCTCAGTCGACAGAGCGCAAAGCTGCTCCGCCAGTTCCTTGTTCTGGGCGCTCATGGAACCAGAACCGTCCACCAGCTCCGCACGAGCGGAAGCCGCACGAGAATGAACGTTCTTGATGCTCTCAATCAGACGACTCGACGTTTCCTTCAGCTGGTTCACACCCTGACGAGCCGCGCTGACCTTCTCTTGCAAAGCGCGCACAGCATCAGCGTCAAGAGAAGATGGGTCCTTCTCCACCTGCTGAACAATCTCATCCATCTGACGCTTCAACGCGGAATAGTTGGTGTTCGCACCCTTCAAATACTCCGGCTGCAGATGATCCACAATCTTCTCGCCGGTAGCAACCAGCGCAATCAAGGAGCTCTGCACCGTCACCGACGCACCAAATAGGGCACAGGTCACCGAGCCGTTAGAAGAGCAAGTCTCGGCGGTCGGGTGCTCCGGGCCCACAATCTCACGAATCGAAGCCGTAAGATCCTGCTGGCAGTCCGAGCTTGCTTCCGCATACGCGTTTAGGACCGCAGAGAGCTGAACCAAGTTACCGTACACGCTACGGCTACTTGCATCCTCCTCACGATGAACAACACAACGACCATCACTATGCGAAACGGACACATTGGGGCGTGCCGTCGTATCACCCAGCATGGTGTGAAGAGCCGCGACAGTACGTTCCAGCTGGGAAATCAGCTGAGAATTATTGGTACGCGAAGCCTCAGAAAGGTCCTTCTGAAGGCTCTCAATATTCGCTTGCAGACCCTGCATGGTCTTTGTCAATGATTCATTCTGAGTCTTCAGATGCTCGGCAACATCCTTACCGAAAGTTGCAGACGTATCATCCAGGTTCTGACGCACTTGAGCAACCTGTGAACTGGCGCTATTCAACGTTGAATTAACATCGTTGACGGTATCGATAGTGCGCTGCAGAAGCGCCACCTGAGACGCATCCTGAGAGGTGAAACCGTTAGTAATGATTCCCGCACCAGACAAATCAGAAGTAAAACCAGGCTGTACCGAAATGTTGAAGGTGGGCGCGCTAAAATCCTTCGCCTTAACCTTCAACACAAATGAAGAGGAACTGCCGGTCACCGGAGGCGCCGAAATAGCGCCCCACTGAACAACAGCTTTACCTTCATTATTGGTGCTTACCACGCCATTCGTTGACGAATCAGCGGCATCAGGGGTCGTAATAACCTGGGTCGGAGAGCCCGAAAGAACGGTAGAAGCAGCGATGGAGAACGGAGTACCAACCGGTGCGGGGCTAGTACGGCTGGTACCGGATGCATCATAGGTGACGTCCTGAGTCTTCACCGTCAGGTTTTCGACCGTAACCTTAATGGTGATTTCGCCGCTGTAACCGTTCAAATCATTCAGGTTAGTGCCGCTACCGCGCTCGCTAGAATACTGCAGGCTTACACGCACGGGAAGGTCATTGACGACGTCCTTCGGCTTGAACTGCACATTGCTCGTGGAGCTTGTACGGTCTTTATCGTTAACGTAAATGTTGGTCGACTCAATCGACGAGACCTCGCCGTCACGGCCCATCTGAATATTCACGTTCTGCAGAACATTAGTAGCGTTCTCCACCTGGTGGGGACTCTGAGAAGTAACAGTACCCTTATCGGAAGGGGCGCTATTGTTGTTCGCGCCCGTGGAGCAGGACGAGAAAATGAGTGCCGTCGTGACACCCAAAATCAAAGGAAAGCGGAATAAGCGCTGACGCGCGGTGGTGTGGTTGGTCATGATGATCTTTTCGTTTAAGTTATGTGTCGTGCAAGCAACCGATAGTGGCGCACTTGAAACGCAACCGAAAGATGCCTGCAGAGGTAGACGGAGGGCCGGGCCCAGTACCACTCTATCAGCCTAATCTGAGAGGGCGGGTAATATTTCGTCCTAGTCGGCGCCTCATTAGGGGATTCGATTCAACCTTGAGGTGATAGTCAAAAGTATTTTTAATCTTGTGCGTTTGCTGAACTTTGTTTGACGTAGAAATACTCTGCGGCCGAGGTTATTTCCCAGCCCAGGAACTTTCTCTATGCATGGGGGCTGTTGCCGTATGGCACTACATTTTGATATCTGCTAGACCGGTAATTTTGTTGCGCCTTCTGTACAGCTTCCTGAACAGGGGCTGCGTCCACTCGAGGTTATCCCACGTATCAACCCACGCCAGATCCTGCGGGTCCCGCATATCGGGCCAGCGGTCAAACTCAAGCCGGAACCGTACGATTGCCAGCAGGCGATGGTTCTTGCCAACGGGGTCAAGCTTGGCGATTTCCTTACCTTTCTTGGTGTAGAAGGTGGCCTTGTCAGACCCTATCCCAGTCCATTCCAATTCTTCCTCCGCCTCACCCTGGAAGTAGAAAACCTGGTCGATAGCCCTAATCGGGTAGGAGGTCACGGCGGCGAACGGCGAGAGCTTCTGCTCCACATCGTCTGGCGTGATTTTCGTGTACACCAGGTGAACGTGCAGAAAGTGGTATGGGAAGAAGAGCAGCATGATGAACGCCAGCAGGTTGAAGAGGATACCGAGCTCAACCTGCGTGTAGAGGTAGAGAGCGAAGAAACCTGCCGGGAATATGGGTGTGAGAAGGCATATGAGTGCTTCACGGCGGGGCACGCGCGTAATGTAGATACCCTCGTCGCGGAGCTTCATGTCATGGCGCAGGTGCCTATCATGCAGGACAACGATAGTGATGGCGCCGATAATCGATGTGAGGGTGCAGGTGCCCCAGAGTAGAAGGAAAAAGGTGTGCATGATGCGTGCTCCTCTTTCGCGGTGTTGGTGGTGTTCGTGCCGGTTGCGGCTCTTTGGATGTAGGGGGTAGTCGGCGCTTATCGAGCGGGCTACATGTCGACGTCGGCGAGGCCAGTAACTTTCTCACGACTCCTGAAATAAAGAATGGTCATACCCCTATCGTCCAACTTATTCACCTTCGCCACATCATCCGGATTATTCATGTCAGGCCAACGCTCGTTCTCAATCCTGAACCGCACAATCGCCAAGATGCGATAGTTGTTGTGGGTGGTCGGACCGAAGGCAGCAATTAGTTTTCCGGATTTACTGTAGAAAGACACAAGATCCTGGTCGTCTGTAGAGGTTGCCTCGTAGTATTCAATGCCGTCAATAGCGTTGAAGGGATAGACGGTCGTGCGTGCTGACCACATGCGCTGCTCAATACCTTCAGGGGAAATCTTCACATAGGCAACGTGTACGTACCAGGCATACATCATGAGCCCGATTGACAGAAGTAATGCAATTGATTCATAGAAGATACCCGCAGACCCATCGTCTACAAGATGAAGATAGAGAAAAAGGCACGGGAACCCAGGGGTAAATATTGTTAGAAGAGCCTCTGCTTGATTAACTCGTCGGATGTACGCGCCTTGGCGGCGGCGTGCTATATCCTTCCAGCGCTGAATCTCGTAATTGGTAATGATGTAGAGTGTCCCGGTTACCGAGATAAAGGCCATAATGCCCCATAAGATAATCAAGAAAATGCGCATGGTGGTTTCTCGTTTCGTGTGGTTGGTGAATAGGAAGAGCGCGCACCCCGTCCGCGCATCCCCGGAGCCTTCAGCCCACAAACCGGCAGGCTACATGTCAATCTCAGCCAGACCCGAGATTTTCTTGCGGAACTTGAAGTACGGAATGACTTCAGCGGGGTTATCCAACCGGTTCACCTTATCCACGTCAGCCGGAATATCCAGGTAAGGCCAACGCCCGTACTCAACCCTAAATCGAGTCATAAGCAAGAGATAGTACTCATCATAATTCGGGTTCAACGGGTTAATACGCGCCCCCGACTTGGTGAGGAACCAGGTGCGGCTTCGGGTATCCTCATCCGTGGACTCGCTATACATGACGCTATCAATCGCGCCAATGGGGCAGATCCTCGACCCGCGAACGGGGGTGTGCTGCTCAATACCTTCAGAAGAAATCTTCATGTACGTGGCGTTGATGCTCCATAGGTAGAACAACAGGAAAGTAGCCATGAGTATGGATGCAATGTCTATAAAAGAGTTAGTCTCGGGGCCATTGAGCGACAAAAAATAGCGGATAATCGGGAAACCCGGGATAAAGACAATAATGTACGCCAGCAGCGTTTGCATACGACTAATGTAGATTCCTTCACGCTTTTTCTTCTCGTCACGGCGCCGATTAATGATGTAGGTGGCCAGGGTGAAAAGCGTGAAAATAATCGTGATGATGGAGCACGCACCCCAAAAGGTAATAGCAAATTCTTGAGACATCATTTAGCTATTCACTCCTTCAGCCGAGTTGGAGTCGGCGATGGTAGCAGAGTACGCTTCTCTGCTTACTTCAGCTGTGCTCATGGTATGTACGTCCTTGTGTGGTGGCTGGTGAATCGTGCTCGCTACGGTGAGGGGGCGGGCACATCTTTAGCCTATCGCACGGTATCTGACCAGAAAGTTAACTGGGTGCAAGGCTCGGGTGAAGACTGGGCGACCATTCGCCGGCGGATGGGATGGTGGCCCTGTATCCGCCCAATTTTCTCGACTGCTCATAGGGGAGGGGGTGCGCCTTTCGTGTCTTGGTGGTGCTGGTTGAGGCGAAATAGGTTGCGGATATCGTATGGAAAGCCCGAACGGTACGAGATGAAGACTCGCACTGCCCGGGGCTCTAGTTTATAGAATGGTCATTCTTTGATTTCTTCGAAGCGGGTTGTATCAAAATCCCGTTCCTTTTGAACAGAGTCATTCGCCACATGAAACAGGTACTTTTTCCCAACCTGAGCCGTCTGAACATAGTCGGGAACCTTCCACCCGGATGGAGCCACAGACAGGCGGAGCGTGCCGCACTCCTTCGTCTCAAAAATACCCACGGGGGCAATATTGGTCATGCCGCTAACATCTGATCCCCCTCGGTCCTTCGTGTAAGCCTTAGTGACGGTGCAGGTAGCGGTAACGTTATCGCTATCATCACGCAAAGAGTAGGGAAGATACACGGTAACGAAGAGAGCAATCGCTACAATAATTGCCAGCATTATCATGCGGCTCCGATTCATGGTGCCTAATGTCTCTTTGAGGCCTTCACGAACACCTTGTGCAAATTCTGCCAGGAACATATTTTATTACTTGCTTTCTCTTGTGGGCATTAGGGTCAATATTTACTCACAAGTGGTCGTCTTTGTTTTATTGATCTACGGCTTATTCTTTGATTTCTTCAAAACGGATGGCCGTGAATCCTGTTTCATTGTTACGGGTATCGAAGGACTTATAGACCCTATATTTCTTACCCGCCTCAATACTGTTGAGGTAGGGGTAGATGCGCTCTCCACCGGGCGCGTGCCACATTGTGATGGTTCCGCACTCTTCCGTCTCGAAGGCGCCGGAGATTGTGTAAGGGTCCTCGTGCTCAAAAATTTTAACCGATTCGATAGTGCATATTTCAGAGTCGTTATTCGGGTTGTAATGAGTCATGAAATATAAAAAACCAAATACGGCGATAACACCTACACAAAATATGATGGCTTCACGGTCATACCAAATATCTCTTCCTTTTCTTCGAAACATTATTTTTCACAGTGAATCACCTCTTCCCAGCGTAGAAATTGACAGCTTCACTAACTCATTCTTTTTCGCGGCGTGCCTCCTCACGCGCCTGCTGACGCTCCAACCTACGCGCCTCATTACGAGCTGCCCTACGGCGGCGCTTCTGACGCTCACTCTTCGTCACACCCACCACATACTTCGTTTCGCACAAGTCATAAAACTGGGCATAAATATCTTGCGAAGAGCCGTACATTCCCACCACGCTCATCACATCCAGGCCGTCCTCCTCAGCCCAACGCCCATGATCATCACGGTAAAGCACCTGCGCCATCAGAATCGTCGCATCAAACTGATACGGGTCAAAACTACAAGTACGCTTACCCATCTCAGTACTGCCAATGCGCAAGAACCCGTTCTTCATGTTGTTCTCCACGTGGGCAAATGTGATGGAGGGGTAGGTGAAAGTGCGTTCCTTCCACCGCCAATTACGCCAGCGCACGTGGTCCTCACGCAGTTCAAGGTAGAAGGCGTAGCAGTGATTCAGCGGGATAGCACCCAGCAGACCAAGAGACACGACGCCAAAAATAAGACCTGAAATCGCAACGGTAAAATCCTCTGAACCGGGCTGCACATCCCCGAGGCCAAGAGACAGCCAAATAAGCGGCATACCAACAAACCCGAGGATAGTTACAAGCCAGAAGAAGATATATGCCAGGATGGGCCGCTTCTGCCTCTTATTCAGGGTGGGTTTGCCGAGCTTAATACGGTAGCCCGGTATCAGAGCGACGATAAGTCCCCAAAGGGTTCCGGTTTCAGCAGCATTCATAGTATGTACGTCCTTGTGTGGTGGCTGGTGAATCGTGCTCGCTACGGTGAGGCGGCGGGTACATCCTTAGCCTATCGCACCCTATCCACCGAAGGGTTAACTCGGTGCAATGCTTGGGTAAAGACCGGGCGACCATTCGTCCGAAAGGGCCGGCTCAGCGGCGAACCGACCCCCATCGGCGCGCGGAATTCACCCCGCAAAACGCTAGAATTCGGGCCGTACACGGCGTGTTTGCAAACTAATATTTCCGCAAAAATACCGCCGGAAAAACGCGGACTAGCCCACATACCCTAAGCCTCAACTAGAAGGTGCACTCCTTACGCAAAAACTTTAACGTTTAACCTCTAGAATAAGAAAAGGTTCAAGGCGCGGCCGCACGCCGTACCAACACCGCTCACTCTGCAGAAACACCAACCTTGAAAGGTACAATCATGACCTCCAAGAAGTCCGCACGGCTTACCCGCCGCGCAGCCCTGGCCGCCGCCGGTGCTGGCGCAGCAACCGCCCTCGGTGCGCTGCTCACCCCCGCGCAGGCCTACTACAACCGACCCACCGTCCGTTACCGCCCGGCCTTCCGCTACACCTACCGTTACAACCGTTACGGCCGTCGCGAGCGCGTCATCATCGTTGATAACGGCGGTAACTAAACCAAGCGCCCGACCGGGTTATCCTCGAGTTCGGAACATATACTAGGAGGCGGTGCCACACACTCGTGGCGCCGCCTTCGGCGTATCGTGCCGTACCCGCCGCGCGGTCCGCCCATCACCACGGATAGAGAGAACCCATGAATACGATCAAGCCCCTCACCCGCCGATCCGCCCTCGGCCTGCTCGCAGCAACCGGCGGCGCAACCCTCCTCGCAGCCTGCGGTGCTCAGCCCCAGGCAACCAGCGGCTCTGCGTCTGCATCCGGTAGCGCATCTGCTTCCGCGGCGGCATCTAAGACCGCACGCACCGACTACTCCGGCGTCGCAGTTCTGGAGGGCTACACCTCCAAGCCTGCCGACTACCAGCCCGGAACCCGCACCGAGCCCTCTAAGAATGCACCCGTGCCCGTGAAGCCCGCCGTTGCCAACGAGAACAGCGTGGAAGGTCTGTACCAGTCCATCGCGTTCTTTGGTGCCGCCATTGAGTACTACATGCGTACCGGCAAGACCGAGCCCCTGCGTGAATGTGCGGTTGACAACTCCGAGCTGAAGAACATGCTCGAACCCGAAGAAGGCACCCTGGGTGCTGGTTTGCAGCAGGGCAAGATTTGGATGCAGGACCCGTCCGCCACCATCACCATGCTTACCGCACAGCCCGAGCGTGATGGCGACGCCTACGACTGGGATATCCGCCTGACCATGGACAGCGGCGAGTTCATTGCAAGCAAGGACCGTGTGGAAGAAGCCTCCTCCGATTCGGACCGTAAGAACGATGTGGAGCGCACCCTGCACGGTGTGTACGAGAACGGTGCGTGGAAGCTGACCGGCATGCGCACTTCCTCTTCGTCTTCTTCCTCTGCTTCCGCTTCGGCTTCTGACTCCTAAAACTCAAGAGCCTAGAAACGCATAGTTTCTGAAATAGAAAGGCGCCCGCCCGGTGGCGTGAAACCACGGGGTGGGCGCCTCACTTATATGCGCAATAAAGCATATACCCTTATCGGGATGCTACCAGATGCGCACGCGCTCCTCCGGAGCCAGGTACAGTGCATCGCCCTCAGAGACACCAAACGCCTCATAGAACTCATCAATATTGCGCATTACACCGTTCACGCGGAACTCATCCGGCGAATGCGGATCCACCGAAATCATCACCTCAGCATGCTGCGGGCGGGACTTCGTGCACCAGCCGCGAGCATTCGAGAAGAAGAAACGCTGAATACCGGTCATACCGTCAATCACCGGCGCATCAGCCAGCGACTCAATGCCCTGCTTCTTCAGAGCCAAGCGGTACGCCTTCAACGCAATAGACATGCCAGCCAGGTCGCCAATGTTCTCGCCCAGAGTCAGCTCACCGTTCACATGGAACTTCGGGTCCAGACCCACCGGAACGTACGCGTTGTACTGCTCCACCAGCGCGGAGGTGCGCTCCTTGAACTTCGCGTAATCCTCCTCAGTCCACCAGCTCTCCAGCTTTCCGTCACCGTCATAGCGGGAACCCTGATCGTCAAAGCCGTGGCCAATTTCGTGGCCAATAATCATGCCGATATTGCCGTAGTTCGCCGCATCATCAGCATCCGGGTTGAAGTACGGCGGCTGCAGAATAGCTGCCGGGAACACAATCTCATTCGCCGGAGGCATGTAGTACGCGTTCACGGTCTGCGGAGTCATCAGCCACTCCGACTTATCCACCGGCTGACCCTTACGGGCAATCAGCCAGTCAGCATCAAACGCACCGGTACGGCGCAGGTTCTCAAACAGGTCACCGGGAACGAGCTCCAGTGCGGAGAAGTCACGCCACTTATCGGGGTAACCAATCTTGGTGACGAACTTCGACAGCTTCTCCAGCGCCTTCTGGCGGGTTGCCTCGGTCATCCAGTCCAGCGACTCAATAGACTCGCGGTACGCCTCAAGGAGGTTGCCGACCAGAACCAGCATCTTCTCCTTGTGCGAGGGCGGGAAGTGCACGGCCACGTACTCCTGGCCAATCTCTTCACCCAGAGCCTTCTCGACGGCGCCCACGCCGCGCTTCCAGCGCTCACGAATCTGCTGAGTACCGGAAAGGGTCTTGCCGTAGAAGTTGAAGCTTTCCTGAACCAGCTCGTCGTACATGAACGGCGCACGCGAACGCAGAACAGTCCACACAGCCCACAGCTTCCAGCTCATCAGCGGGATGGAGGTGAACAGCTTAGCCGCACCCTCAAAGAAGGACGGCTGGCCCACAATAACCTGGCCCAGGGTCTCCGGGTCGGCACCCAGAGCCAGCAGCCACTGCGAGAACGGGAAGCCGGGGAACTTCTCGTCCAGCTCGGTCGCCTGGTACGGGTTGTAGGTTGCCTCAGCGTCGCGGTTCTCCACGACGTTCCAGTGCAGGCGAGCCAGCTCCGACTCGTGAGTGAACACCAGCTGAGCCGCCTGCTCCGGGGTCAGGCCGAAGCCCTCGGCCAGGCCGGTCAGCTCGAACATGCGGGCGATGTGCTCAACGTACGCCGCGCACGCCTGCTCGTGCTTCTCTTCACGGTAGTAGGATTCATCCGGCAGACCCAGACCCGACTGGTACAGGAAGAACGTGTAGTTCTTCGGATCCTTCGGGTCGTTGCTGGTGTACCAGGCGAACAGCTGCGGCAGACCCGCACGAGACAGCAACGCCAAGGTCACAGCCAGGTGGGAGGGGGTAGCCGAGTTCAGAATCGGGGCGATCTCCTTCAGCAGCGGCTCCAGGCCGTCCGCCTCAATCTTCTCAACATCCATGAAGGAGTTGTACAGCGCGCCAATACGGGACTCCGGCTGCTCCTTCGCAATCTTCTCCACCAGCTCACGCACGTGCTTCTCAGCGTTATCGCGGAGGGTGTACAGGCCGCCATCCTTGGGGCGATCCGCCGGGATTTCGTGGGTAGCAAGCCACTTACCATTGACGTGGCGGAAGAAATCGTCGCCCGGCTTGACGGTTTCATCCACCCATTCTTTAGTGATTCCAGAGTTAGTAGTCATGGTTCCATTCTAGATTCTTAACGTAAGAAGCCACACGATTACCGACAAGCCACCATATGGTGACTCACCAGCAAACGTGTGGCTTCCCTACACGAAAGATCGGGTAATTATGCCTGAGCCGCCAGCTTCTCTGCACGCTCAGCCATCATGCGCTTCTCAGCGCCGTTGACCAGCCACAGGAACAGCACGGCCAGACCCGAGCACACAATCATGAAGACGAACGCGGTGCTCCAGCCCCAGTGATCGACGATGAGGCCGATACCGGCGGATGCCAGGGTTGCACCCAGCGCGTAACCGAACAGGCCGGTGAAGCCCGCGGCGGTACCCGCAACGTGCGAGGGAGACAGGTCAATAGCCTGCAGGCCAATCAGCATGACCGGGCCGTAAATCAGGCCACCAATCAGAGCCAATGCAACGTACGCAATCCACAGCGGCGCATCCGAAGAGGGCAGCCAGTACAGCAGAATCGCACCAACGGTCGCAATCAGGAACAGAATACCCGCGGGGGAGCGGCGACCCTTGAACATGCGGTCAGAAACGTAACCGCACAGGACGGTGCCACCAATACCGGCAAGTTCCAGAATCGAGAAGCCCGCAATACCACCCTCAAGGGAGGTGTGGCGCACATCGTGCAGGTACTTCGGTGCCCACACCAGCACGCCGTAGCGCAGGGTGTACACGAACACGTTCGCCAGAGCCAGGTACACCATGGTCGAGTTGGTCAGCACGTGCTTGCGGATGGTGGTCCAGGTGGACTCTGCGCGATCCTCGGCGGTGGACTCAACCTTGTGCGGGTCGTTGCGGTACACGTCAACGGTGGGCAGGCCCTCCGCCTCGGGGTTATCACGGATTAGCAGCCACGCCACGAACGCCAGAACAAAGCTGATGACGGCCGGGAACCAGAATGCAACCTCCCAGGTCTTGCCGAACAGGGAGAAGCCCCAGGCCACCAGCAGGCCGGACAGCGCACCACCGACGTTGTGGGCGGTGTTCCACCACGAAACCTTCGCGCCGCGCTCGCTGGTGGAGAACCAGTTCACGAGCACGCGACCGGAGGGCGGCCAACCCATGCCCTGGAAGATACCGTTGAAGACCATGATGGTCGCCATGATGGAGGCGATAGCGGCAGCGTAGCCCGTCGCACCCGCACCTTCACCCATGTAGCCGGTCAGCGCCAGCAGAATGTTTGCAACACCCGAGAGCACCAGGCCGATGGGCAGGAACAGACGAGCATTCGAGCGGTCGGAAATCATTGCGGTCAAGAACTTGCTGAAGCCGTAGGCGAGCAGCAGTGCCGTGGACAGTGCACCAATTGCTGCGTTGCTGAAGCCGAGTTCCTTGGTCAGAATCGGGGTGACCAGCGGGACGTTGTTACGAATCAGGTAGAAGGTCGCGTAACCGATGAAGATACCCATGAAGACCTGCAGGCGCATGCGCGGGTACTTTGCAGAAACTTCTGCCTCGCTCAGTTGGGGCTTGGGTGCCGGAATTGCGAGCCAGCGGGGTACAGAACCCTTCTTCTTCTTTGATGAAGCGGTAGTAGTCATGCTCGAATTCTAAAAACGGATTTTTATAAAAATGTTAATTTATTGGGCATATGTGCATAGTATTCTTGCGAGGGTGAACAGATATTCAGAATGTACGTTCTTTAAAAGTCGTTTCTGCCTTGAAGTTTCAGCAAATCTGAAAATATCTGTGATACGCATCTACCTATCGGGGGACGGGGCCACGCGGCGCGCGATGAATATAAATGCTTTCAATAAACGGCAAGAAAATGTTATGGTCAGACCACACATAAATTTAGGGTAATTTATCCTAAATCCGCCGCAAAAACCACGTGGACGCCGCGAAACGAGTCCGGCACAAACCCGCCATAAACCCGGCGTACCTCCCGCGGGTACCTCCACGAGCACCCTTCGAGTACTCCCCGAGCACACAAAAGTCCGCCCGCACGGTGCAGAAGAAGCCGTGCGGGCGGACCCGTTATCTATCCCCAAAAGTTCGGCGTGCAGTCGGTACGCATACCGGCGGGAAGCCGAACAGCCGCCACCTACCGCGAATCACCGCGAGCAAACCATCATCCGGTCAACCCGCAGCAGGCAGCGGAACCTAAAGCTCTCCGGGTGGGAAACCTAGAGAGAAGCGCGAATCGCCTTGGTGGCGTCCACCAGGTGACGCAGAGACTGCTTGGTCTCCTCGTAATCACGAGTCTTCAGACC
>FLSB01003380.1_pt1 | contig 32539 bp, 48 predicted proteins | sample 1550551 | NCBI WGS metagenome assembly FLSB01 (sample SAMEA4031774, study PRJEB14383) | metagenome | biome: human; feature: oral; material: saliva | place: Philippines | collected 2014 | reverse complement strand
AAAAGCAGAGCTAGTAACGCAATCAGTCCGGGTATCATAAATTTATCATCCTCTCAAAGTTTAATTATTTCTTATTAAATTGAATGATAATAAAACTCCATGCCTTCAGCGACCTTGCTGGAAATAATATTGCTGCGGCGAATCATCTCTTCAATGAGATTAGCCTGTATATCTTTCCCAAAGTCATCACCAACGATGTGACCAAGTTCGTGCAAAACTTCTTGGCGCGCTTGCTCTTGGGATAGTGACTTACTAACAATAACAGAATAACTCCCATCATCATTTTTGGTTACCACTGCTTTTGTGTTGGGAACGGGAGCTAAGATTATATTAATCGTCATTATGCTCTTCCTTAGATTTTAAGTACCTTATATAGTCATACGTTTCTTGCATCTGCTTCTTGTTCAAGTTTCTACTAGCACTAAACAATACTCTTAACTCCGGATTCGTCCTCAGCTCTTCGGCGTATTCGGCTACTTCTGGGTCGGTGTAGTAGCCTGCATCTTTTGTTTGCAGTGAAACGTCTTGCTCATCATCAAGAGTAGCGACTAAGGTATCTATGTTCATATACATAGCAGACGCCAATTTTCTTAATGTTTCTAAAGACGGGATAATAGGTTTCCCATTTTTAGAGTTTTTATTATTTTCTAACATAGAAATATATTGTTTTGTGAGTCCTGCTCTATCAGCGAATACTTGTAATGTAAGTCCATGTTCTTGCCTATAATCTCGCAAAATTTTACTCAGTTCCATAAAGACACATCCCTTGCAAGCGAATAACATTAATGTCAACTGTATTTTACATGTATGAAAATATTTTGTCAATTACGCTTGACAAAATATCTCGGTCACTGTACACTTGACTTGTCAAGTAAACTTGACTAAAAAGGAGGTGATGAAATGCAGGAAAGTAACTTAATCGAAAACAAAGTAAGGTATTGGCGAAAAAAAAGAGGCTTGACGCAAGACAGGTTAGCCGAACTGTCGGGCTTGTCACGGGTATCTATTAGTGAGATTGAAAGAGGTACTGCAGATACTAAGATTTCTACGATTAAAGCACTTGCCAAAGCACTTAACGTAGAGTTTGCGGAGATTTTTCCTTAGCCCTAAAAGTCAAGTATGCTTTACAAAACAACCGCAAACAAGGAGGGAAGAAGATGAGTCCGGCGGAAATCATTTTACGAGAAGCTGAAAAGCTTCCCTGGGACGAATGGCAATGCATCGTTAAGGCTATGGAATTCGTCCACAGAAAAAGAGCCGACAAGCTGACACTTGACGACTCGGAAAAAACTCACGAGGAGCTAATGTTCCACGTTGAGCATTACTAAAAGAAAGCAAACAAGATGTCGGGCGTTCGTGGTCTGAGTATCGTTGCCGCAACTCACAGACTATGCGTTGCACCTTCCACAGTCAGTTAAACGGCGACTGTAGCTTGGCTCAAGGTTGGCTACAAGAGTGGTTCCTTGAATTAACCCGATTCGCATTCAGCAGTCACCTACTGACGGGGCATGATATACACCTTTCATAAGTTCACTGATGGTGCAATTTTCGTTTCTAAGCGATTGTGCAATACCTAAGTGGCTGCTCAGAAGGCCATCACGATTATGATCTTCCACTGCACTTTGCTTGCGAACAAGTCTGGTAATGCCATTATCTTCAATGGTTGAGTACGTTTGGTTTGCGTACTCTTTTATTACTGCTGAGATGTTACTCATATCTTCACTTTCTTCTATAGTCATTCCCACAGGTGTTATCGCATCGGCTTTTTATCCGACACATCTACAAGTCGCCTTGTAGGTCAGCATATTTCATCATCTTGTTTGCCTGTATCAATTTTAACTCAAGTTTTTATCGGCAGTATGAATTTGCATAGAAAGTAAGGAACTTATGCAACTAAGGAAAGGATCTTTGTATGGAACAACGAATCATTGCCGACATTATGTACTCGGCAGTAGAAATCGCAAGGCTGTTACACACTGATATTCAGAACATTTACAAGTGGGTAAAAACGGGCGAAATCCCGCACATTAAGCTCACCGAAAAATCAGAAATACGTTTTGCGGGCTGGGAAATTCGAGCATGGCTCGATAGCAAAGCGACGGGAGGAAACGCTAATGATTGAGCTTGGAATTGCAACGTGTGTGGTAGTAACCGCCGTTGTACTGGCGTGCGTGTGGATTGAGATACGGAAAGGAGCGTAACAATGAATGCAGACCAAATGATAAATCACATGATGACGGTTATTTACACGACTGCGGATGTGGAAGGTATTCAAGTAACAAGGCATTTTAGGCCTCAAGAAATCGCCGATTCTACACTGGCTGCGTGCCACAGCATTATCGATGGCAAAAGCCTGTCAGAGAGAGAAACGGCGGTACTTATCGTAACGTTCGGCGATACATGGAGAAATTACATTCGGCGTGCCGGTAACGTGCTTATGTCGTTTCACTTCGAATTAATCGCAAGAAAGAGAGGGGTGTAATGATGAAGGCTGCTACATTACAGAGTCCGCCTGAGTGGATCAATCGGAGATATTACGAGATACAGGCTACTAAATCGGGGTCGGTTGTTGAGGAAGAAGTGGATGACGATTTCAAAGTCACGATTCGGGAAGGTCTGAAGATTGGCATTGGGGCCTTCACGGTATACATAATCATTGCGATGGCAATCATCATTTTATGAGTACGATACGAAATACAGCAAAGAAAAGACCGCATCTGCGGCAACAGGTGCGGTCTAAAGGTAAAAAACAAAATGTTTAATTTACGGCTATATTGTAGCAGAAATGGAGAAAAAACACAATGAAACTGCTGGAATTACAACTTGAAAACTTCCGTAGTATCAAGGAGCTTACTATCCGTTTTGATGGAAAAAACACGGATATATACGGAGCTAACGGGACAGGGAAGACGACAATCGCCAATGCGATTTGCTGGCTCTTGTTAGACAGAGCTGCCACTGACGAAAAGGACTTTGACCCGAAAACAACAGGGGCCCATGATGTACATCATACGGGAAAGCTGATCATCGACAACGACGGCGAAATCGTCACTCTTGGTAAAGACTATTATGAAGTGTGGACGAAGAAAAAAGGATCTCCTACGGCAGAATTCAGTGGGCATACGACCGACTACAGTATTAACGGCGTACCGGCTAAAAAGAAAGAGTATACAGCCCTGGTAGAAGCCATTTGCGGAGTAGAGCTTGAGAAGGTAAAAATGCTCATGATTCACGGGTATTTTACGGAAGATCTGCCGACGGAAACGCGCCGCCGCATACTCTTTGATGTATGCGGGGATGTGGCGGAAGAAGAAATTATGAAACGGTCTGAACTGGCGGACCTTAATGAATATCTGATGATTCCCGGTACAAAAGGACAGCAGTACTCGACGGAAGAATATAAGAAAATAGCCGTGGAACAGCGGAGAAAAATCAATAAAGATCTGGAAATATTGCCGGCCCGGATAGACGAAGTAACCCGAGGTATTCCGGAAAATGTGCCGGACGCTCAAGGCTTAAAGAAAGAGATTAAGGCTCTAGAGGAAAAAAAGGCGGAACTGGAACGAGAAAAACAGAATCTACAGTCCGACGGCGGTAACGAGACCCTGATTCGGCAAAAAATTGCCGAATGCAAAACCGACTACGCTACCAAACAAGCGGAATATATTCAAGCCGCCCAAGCAGCGAATGAAGATATTAATCAGAAAATCGAGTGCGAACAACGAGGACAGCTTACTATTTCTCGTCGGCTTCAGGAAGCGGAACAAGATGTCCGTAAGTTTGAGTACGAAATTTCCCGGATGAAGGAACAGCGGGAACGGCTGTTACAGGAATATGCTGAAGTTCAGTCTATGCAGTGGGATCCCCATCAAGAAACGTGCCCGACGTGTAAACAACCCTTGCCGGCTACGCAAATCGACGCCATGCGTAAGGAGTTTAATCTCAATCAGTCCATGCGTAAAGAAGAAATCAATAAGCGTGGACAAGCTTGCAGTCAGGACCAAATCGCAGAGCTGGAGCGAGAGAAAAATCAGGTAATTGATACGGTATCAATGCTCAAGGAACAGGAGAAGCTATTGGTAGAACAGCTGCAAGAGTTAAAAGGGCAGCGTGTCATACGCCCTGCATTTGACGATACGAATGAGGCTAAGGAAATGCAGCAGACCATTACAAGATTTCAGCGGCAGTTACAAGCTGGAACCAATGCTACGAATGATGCCGTAAGGTTGCAGGACATACAGATTGAAGAAGTTACGCAGCAGATACAGGAAGCCAATGCACGCTTCAGCGTGATTGAAGCGGCGAAGGAGGGTAAAAAGAGAATTAAAGAGCTGCAAGACGAGCAGAAAGAGAAAGCAGCTATGCTGGAACACCTCGAATATGGCATCCATCTTTGTGAGGAATATACGCGCATTAAGGCCCGTATGATTACGGATAAGATTAACAGCCGGTTCCGGACCGTACACTTCCAGCTTTTTGAGGACCAAGTGAACGGCGGCCTTAAAGAAATTTGTGATCCGACGGTACAGAATGCCGCCGGTGAATGGGTACGATACAAATCCGTGAATACGGCTAATAAAGTCAATGCGGAACTGGAAATTATTGACGTACTCAATGAGTTTTACGGTACCGACTTGCCGGTTATTATGGACCAGGCCGAAAGTGTCAGCCGCCCTATTGCGATAAAAGAACAACTGATCCGATTAATCGTATCGGAAAAAGATATACAAATTCGAGTAGAAAATTAAAGGAGTGTTACGAAATGGCAAAGAACCAAGAAATGCAAAATATTACGAATGAAATGAGTCTCAGTAGTCGTTTTACTGCCAAAGTACTGCAAGAGTTTGGTAGCTCATCTGGAGAATTACAGATTACGGACTACCAGAGGTCGCTAATTCAAGGCTATTTCATCGGCATTGATAGAGCCTTGAATACGGCTGAAGAAGAGCGCGCGCGTAAGAATGCAAACAACAAGGATCATACCTACGACAATACGGTGCCGTATACTTGGGCGAACGTGAATCTTCCGGAATTGTCCCGAGATGTCGTGCATTATGCCCGCCTGGGACTGGATATGATGCAGCCTAACCATATCAGTCCCATACCGTACCTGAATAAAAAGACTCAATTATACGACATTACTTTAATGATAGGCTATGCCGGGATTCAATATGTTGCTGAAAATTATGCGTTGGTAAAACCGAAAGCGGTCACTATAGAGCTGGTGCACAGCACGGATACATTTACTCCTCTCATGAAAAGCCGGACTAATCCTGTAGAAAGTTATGAATTTGTTATCACCAATCCGTTTAATCGCGGTGATATTGTAGGCGGGTTCGGGTATATCGAATATGATGATGCCAGCCGTAACAAATTAGTGATTATGCCGATGTCCGCCATACTGAAGCGCAAACCGCAGTATGCTAGTGTCAACTTTTGGGGCGGGACGAAAACGGAGTGGAAAAACGGCAAGAAGCAGGAAGCCGAAGTGGATGGATGGCTTGAAGAAATGTGCCGTAAGACGCTTATCAGAGAGGTATACAGTAGCAAGCACATCCCTCTGGATCCTCGCAAAGTGGACGCATCCTATCAGTACATGAAACGGCAGGAAGAACGCTTACAGGAGACGGCAAATGAAATGCGGCAAGAGATAAACGTAACGGCTAACCGTATTCCTCTTGAAGAGTCCGAACTGGAATCCCCGGAAGCTCTTCAAGCCGCATCTCAGAAGCCGGAAGAAGATTTAACGGAACTCTTTGAAGCTCCGGAAGAAGTACCGGCTGAAAAAGCGATGCCGCAGCCCTCAGATGGGCCGCAGTTCTAATGGATATTCGTATATTGGCGACGGGGAGCAGCGGCAATTGCTATCGTATCAGTGACGGACATACGGCACTGCTCCTTGATGCCGGTATCCCGTTTAAGCGTATACAACAAGGACTGCGCTTTAAAACGGGTGATATTGACGGATGCCTGGTTACACATCGGCACGGCGATCATAGTAAAGCCATTCCGGAATTATCCCGTCGAGGCATACCGGTATACGGGCCCAAAGATTTGCAGGAGCTGTTTCCTACCGTAACTGTGGCAGATACGCAGTATATGTTACATATACAGACACTGGATATTACCGCCTTTTTCGTACATCACGATGTACCGTGTTATGGATATCAAATAAAATCCACTGTAACGGCAGAGAAGTTACTCTATATTACCGATACGGCGTATGTAGACTACACGTTTACCGGCGTAACACACTTACTCATTGAAGCAAACTATGAGCAGGAAATCATTATGGATAAGGTAAGGGCAAAGCAGGTTTCGGCGTGTTTGGCGGAGCGGGTTATACAGACTCATATGAGTATAGAGACCCTGCTACAGCTACTAAAGGCCAATGCGATGAAGACAGTAAGACAGATTTACTTGCTGCACCTCAGTGATTCAAACAGCGATGCAGCGAGATTTAAAGCGCAGGTACAACAACAAACCGGCGCGGAAGTATATGTGTTCTAGAGATTCAATGTAACGAAAGTTGGCAAGACGGCAGGAGCCGACCTTTATTCGGCTCCGCCGATATATCTATAAATCGCCAGAAAGGCGGATGACATGAAAAAGGGATTAGATTTCTTTCCCTTGGATGTCGACTTCTTTGATGATGAGAAGGTTCAATTTGTCTCGGCAAGGTTCGGGATAAAAGGAGAAGTATGTGCGATACGCCTGCTCACGCGGATTTATCGTAACGGGTACTTCATAAAGTGGGATGAAGATTCAGCATACTTGTTTTCGAAAGTCGCGGGAAAAGAATTTTCCCCTTGCTTAGCGAATGAGATCGTGCATGAATTGGTCAAACGCGGATTCTTTAACAAATCCCTTTTTGACTCGTTTGGAATACTTACATCTCGCGGCATACAAGACAGATTTTTGAAAGCCTGCATCAGGAGAAAAGATGTAGAAGTAGATGCAAGATATTTACTGGTCGATTCTTCTGAATTCAAAAACCTGAGAATCAGCAAGGCTTATTCAAGTGCACCTTCTTTTCAGAAATGCATACATGATGTAAGCATTTCTGAAGAAAATGTATACATTAAAGAGGAAAATGTCGACATTCAAGCACAAAGTAAAGGAAAGGAAAGTAAAGTAAAGGAAAGTAAAGGAAAGGAAAGTAAAGAAGAAGGAGAAGAAATGACTTCCGCTGCGGTTGATGAAATTATGGGGTATTACAGTTCTAATATCCATCCCGTCAGTTCTCCCGTTGAAAAGGACAAACTTATTGCTTTGGTTGAAACTCACGGTGATGCTTTTGTTTATAAAGCCATTGAAAGAGCCGTCATGCGGAATAAAAGAAGCCTGGCTTATATTACCGGTATTCTTAACCGTTGGGAAGCCAATGGGTACGATGAAGGGATTTCTGAAAGCCATAAAAGTTCCCGGAATCAGTGGCAACATTCAGAAGATTACGAGCGTTTTATGCGTGAACGTGAAGAGCATAAACGAAAACTACGGCAAAGGGGGTCCTAGGGAATGTTTACGAGCGGAAGTATGGACTTTATCCAGTCTCTGATTTGCGGTTCATATCCGAACCAATTAAGAGATAATGATGAAAGGACTCGATATTTTAAAAATTTTGAAAGAATATTCGCAAGGTACGATGAACAGGATGTCGCCGATGCAGTAGAAATTACAATTGAACGGGAGAAATTTTTGCCGTCCTTGGCAACCATAAAAGAAATACTGGATAAGAAGCTTAGTGTACGGGCAGAAGCCGAACGATCTTCTTTAAAGATTGCCGAATATAGTAAGCCGAGACATAAAATTGATGTACAAGCTTTAATAGCCAGGTTGGCAGCTTTAAAAGAAAAGAAGTATGAGCAACCCATTCCTCATAAGTTAAGAACGTTTGCGCGTAGCCTTTGGCCGGATATTCCTGATAGCGTAATTCGGAAAAACTTAGCGATACTGACACATTACGCAAGCACCGACATGCAGCTTGATGAATGTGGAAATAAGGTACAGCTGTATTTATCGAAAAATGGTGAAATTGTAGAACGAGTTGTATTGAATTAGTTACGAAAGGAGAATGAACATGAATCAGGTCATTGTTGTAGGTAATATGGGGCAAGACCCGAAACGAAGAGAAACGGTAAGCGGCAATGTGGTTGTTAGTTTGTCAGTTGCCATAAATAGAAATTACAAAGATAAAAACGGGGAATACCAACAGGCTACCGATTGGGTGAATGTTGAAGCCTGGAATGATTTGGCTAATTCCATCTATGAAGATTTGCACAAAGGGGATACGGTTATCGTAATAGGCCGTATGAAGACTAACGTATATGAAAAAGACGGTGTGAATCAATACCGCACATATATTTTGGCGGATGAGGTAGGACAAAGACTGAACAAGTGGAGAAAAAAGGAAGCTGCTACTGGCTTTGAAGATATGGGCGAATCGGTTCAGGAAGAAATCCCGTTTTAAAGGAGAGTATAAATGCCGATAAAGTATGAGGAAACAGAAAAGGTACGGAGAATTTTAATGACGCTTTATGGGAATCCGGTTGCCCAGGGACGTCCGAGATTCTCAAGGCAAGGCGGATTTGTAAAAACGTATGATCCGATAAAGTCCAAAGCCTATAAGACACTGATAAGATTAGAACTACAACCGTTACTGGCAAAACCCGGTTTTAGGCAGTTTGAAAATTCGTGCAGAGTACACTTATTAATATGTCGAGCTATTCCGAGTGGATTTAGTCAAAAGAAACGAAAGGAAGCTATAGAAGCTAAAATTCGACCGACAACAAGACCTGATACGGATAATTACATCAAAGGGATATTGGACGCACTAAACGGCACCGTGTTAAAAGATGACAGTATTGTGTGCGAAATTAATGCGGGGAAAATATACAGTGATAAACCGAGGATTGAAGTTATGGTTGAAGAACGATTACGATATTAGGAGGATACAGCATGAATGCGAAGGAGTATCTTGAATATGTTCGCAGTCTTGAGACCAGGCTGCGGACGGAAGAAGACAGAATCGCACAACTCAGGCGAGACATATGTAGCCTTCAAGCACTGGACTACGCCAAAGATAAGATTACGGGTGGCAGCCCTGTGGACGTGTCCGACAAGATAGCACGACTTGATGAATTAATACGCTGCACTAATGCCGAATGGGACGAACTGATCGACAAGCGCGAAGAGGCGCGTCGATTAATACTGGAACTGCCGAGCGCAAAACAGCAAGAGCTACTGCGGCGCCGATATCTACGGGGCGAAAAATGGGAGCATATGGCGGTCGAAATGGGGTGCACTTGGCAGAACCTTTATGCGCTACATCGGCGAGCCATAAGAAGCTTTGAAAAAATTCTTAAAAAGGTTGCTGTTTTTTGAGGGTCTTGACGTGATATAGTGTATTCGTAAAGAGTGCGGAAAATACTACGCGCTTAATCACAAGTAGTTTTATTTTCAGGCTGGCGACGCCTACGGGCGTCGCTTTTCCGTTGTGGACGCGAGCTATTATCTCGAATTTATGGTACTATGGATTCGAGGTGATGAATGTGGAATATGATGCTCTTTCAAAAAATATTGAACGGTTAAAAGCGGCCGGGGTACGTACATTGTCAATACAAGATATAGAAGACCTGATTGTTGAAGCAACAAAAGTTAATCGAAAAATAGATGACTTGGAACTTCGCAAAATGGAAATGGAACATCAAAGGCGCATGACTTCTATAGAAGCCGGGACAAAAGTTCAAGCTGAACACTTAAAAGCTATTATTTCTTTTGCAAACGCAACTCTTAAAAGTATCCTCCTAATTAATGGGGGAGCAATAGTTGCCTTCATTGCATTTCTTAGTAATAATTTGAGATTCGTAGAAACAGATCCCCTATTGGCAGGACTTTATGTGCATCTTTGGAAGGCATTGGTCATGTTTGGTTTGGGTGCGGTGGCGGCTAGCCTTTGCTATGGGGCGTCTTACATAAGTCAGTCTGCATTTGCTCAAGAATATGATCAGGGGTTGGTTAGCCAAGGAGATGATTGTTCTAATGAGCCCAAAGGCTGGATAACGGGAAACAGGGCTAGAAATGTGGCGATAGCGATATGTGTTATTGCGTACGTGTTAACCTTTAGGGGAATTTATTTTTGCGCAGAGGGGCTCAACATTTTTAATTAAAATATAAGTTATATTTCAGGACGTCCTAATAGGGCGTCCTTTTTACGTGCCTGTATTTGGAGGCTTTATGACGTGTAAAACGGAAATTCAGTGCTGCCGACGTTCTTGCCTGAACAACTCTAAAGGATTTTGCTCTGCTAACAAAATACATATCGGCGGAACCGGTACGTGTAAATTTTTCGTTGCAGCCAAGCATGTTATGAATCGTTCCAAATACAGCACACAAAGGAGGTGACGATAGCGGTTACATGTTGAATAAGAGACAAGAAAAATTCTGCATCGAGTATCTGGTGGATTTAAATGCGACTCAGGCCGCTATCCGAGCCGGGTATAGCGAGTTAACTGCTTATTCGATTGGTTCACGGCTGTTGAAAAAAGTTGAAATTAAAAACCGTGTCAAAGAACTACAAGACGAGTTCTTTAAAGACCGAATCATGAGCATCGCAGAAGTCGAGGGTCGACTGGCGGCATTGGCTCGGGGTGAGGTCAAAGAAGAGGTCGTTGTGGTTGAGGGTACGGGAGAAGGATGCAGCCGTGCACGAATTATTAAAAAGCATGTTGACGCCAGGGCCCAGCTAAAGGCTTTAGAGCTTATCGGTAAACGAAACAATTTGTTTAGCACCGATACAGCCATTGAAGTCAACCCGATTATGATTGTCGGTGGTGATGACGTTGCAGACTAATTACGACGTCGTGAATATTGCCGATATAGTGGGGAAGGGCTATGGTGAGTTTTGGAGGTTTAAAGGCCGCTATAAAGTAGTTAAAGGGAGTCGTGCTAGCAAAAAATCATCCACGCAGTCATTACGAGTCATATATGAGATTGTGAGTAATCCCGTTATTAATTGGCTCGTAGTACGTAAGACGGAACGAACACTTCGGGATAGCTGTTTTGCACAGCTCAAATGGGCGATGCGAAGGCTGCACGTTGAAAAGTATTTTAGGTGCAGCGTATCGCCGTTAGAGATTACTTATATTCCGACAGGACAGAAAATCCTGTTCAGAGGCCTTGATGATCCGTTAAAAGTTACGTCCATTACCGTTGATTCAGGGTGCTTGTGTAGGCTCTGGATTGAGGAAGCGTATGAGATAACCAAAGAGGATGACTTTAACCGACTTGATGAAAGCATTCGTGGGCAATTGCCCGAAGGGATGTATCATCAGGTCGTTTTAACCTTCAATCCCTGGTCTGATAGGCACTGGTTGAAGAAACGGTTCTTCGATACGCCTAACCCTAACGTACTGGCAATGACAACGAATTATCGATGTAACGAGTTCCTGAGCCAATCAGATTTAGTCCTGTTTGAAGAAATGAAGAAGAACCCAAGACGCTATGCCGTTGCCGGCGAGGGTGATTGGGGTGTTGTTGATGGGCTTGTATATGAAAACTGGAAGGAACAAGTGTTTGACACATCAGAAATTACCAGAAGGACTACTGTCAAATCTGCGTTCGGTCTTGATTTTGGGTATACCAATGACCCTTCGGCCTTTATCTGTTTGCTGGTAGACGAAACTGCCAGAGAAATTTATGTATTCGATGAAATGTATCAAAAGGGTATGAGTAACGATGATATCGGGGAAGAGCTGGTTCGACGAGGCTACTCGAAAGAGCGCATCCGTGCTGATAGCGCGGAGCCGAAATCAATTGCATACCTACGTAAGAAATACTTACGCAGAATCAGGGCTGCAAAGAAGGGGCCTGATTCAATTATGGCCGGCGTTACTTTAATTCAGGACTACACAATTATCATTCATCCGTCGTGTGTAAATTTTATTACTGAAATTAGCAATTACACATGGGCAACAGATAAGTTTGATAACAAGATTAATAAGCCGGTGGATGATTTTAATCATCTGATGGATGCTATGCGTTATGCAATGGAAGATTTTGATGGACGCAAAGGTATTAGGATTATGACGTAAGGGAGGTGAGAAAGTGGAGATTGAACAAATTAAAAAGCTTATAAAAAAGCACATGGCAGGACATGCTTTAGTTATTAGCAACGCGGCAGATGCTAGACGTTATTATGCTGTTCAAAATGACATTATGTTGGCGCCTAGCAAGCCTAAGACGTTGGATGATGCGCGGATGCGCGGAGAAGATTTTAATCCGTCCAGGCAAGCTGATAATCGTATCCCTTATAGCTTTTATCCGCTTCTGGTTGATCAGAAAACGGCATATATGTTCTCAGCCCCACCTCTTTTTGATGTAAGAGATGAGAACTTAAACGATCATATCACGGGGGCGCTCGGGGATGCATATGAAAAGAAAGCTAAAGATTTATGCGTCGAGGCTTCAAACTGTGGAATCGCATGGGTTCACTATTGGATAGATTCGCAAGGTTCTTTTCAGTGGGCTGTCGTGCCGGGAGAAGAAATTATCCCTATCTGGGATAGTCGTTTAAATACACAGCTTGAAGGGGTACTTCGTGTTTATAGCAGTCGAGATGAAAACGGTGACTCGATTACCGTATACGAATACTGGAACGACACGGTATGCGAGGCCTACTCCGTGCCGTCCGGGGCGGAAGACCTTATGGGCCTTAGTCGATATGCGATATACTCTGTGGTTACTGATAACGGAGGATTGGAAGACCGAGATACAGTTTCTCATAAGATGGGAGCAGTCCCGTTTATTCCCTTTGGAAACAATGCGGCAAAAACGACTGACTTGGCGCGAATAAAGCCGTTAATTGACGCATACGACAAAACCTATAGCGGATTCTTAAACGACCTTGAGGACGTACAGGAAGTTATATATGTGCTTACCAACTACGGCGGCGAGGATTTGTCAGAGTTTTTAGAAGGAATGAAGAAGTATAAAGCTATTCAGCTTGATTCTTCCGGCCCTGATGACCGTAGCGGGGTACAGACTCTTACGATTGATATTCCCATTGAAGCACGAAAAGAGTTGCTTAATATTACGCGCAAGGCAATCTTTGATATGGGCCAAGGCGTCGATCCCCAACAGCAAGGTTTAGATGGGACAAGTGGCGAGGCTATGAAGTTTCTATATACGTTGCTTGAATTAAAGGCTGGCATGATGGAAACGGAATTTCAGTTGGGATTTAATATGCTGATCCGAGCTATCTGTAAGCATTGTGGCAAGGAGGACGTGAAAATTGTTCAGACATGGACCAGAACGTCCATTAAGAACGATGGAGACCTTGTTGATATGTGTAGTAAATCAATGGGTGTTGTGTCAAGGAAAACCATTCTTGCCCATCATCCTTTTGTTGAAGATGTTAATGAAGAGTTGGAAAGACTCTCTGAGGAAAATAAAGAGGATGAGCAAGACTATGTTGAATAATTTGTAAATCTCTCGTGGCAGGTAAACCACGGTAAAAACCGGAAGGAGATATTATGACGATTGAGGAATTGCTTAAGGCACTTGGAATTGCCGACGATAAAAAAGAAACTGCAGAAAAAGAGCTCAAATCTTTTTTGGACGGTAGCTATGTGCCGAAATCTCGTTTTAATGAAGTGAACGAGGAAAAGAACACTTTAAAGAAGACCGTGGCTGAACGGGATGAACAGCTAAAAACACTTCAGCAAAGTGCTGATGGTAATGAGGACCTGAAAAAGCAGATTAAGAACTTGCAGGAGTTAAACAAGGCCGCATCAGAAAAGGCGGAAAAAGAATTAAACGATTTTAAACTGACGGCAGCTATTAAGCTTGCCGTTTCTTCATCTGCACAAGACGCAGATCTCGTTGCAGGCCTTATAGATCGCGGGAAGCTAGTCTTATCTGAGGATGGGAAAATTAGTGGTTTAGACGAACAGATAAAAGCTTTACAACAAGATAAGTCCTTCTTGTTTAAGGCGGCTGATAGCGGTCGATTTAACTATAATCCCGGCAAAGGGGATGGCGTCCCCACGGACAACCCGTTCAGTAAAGAGCATTTTAACTTCACGGCTCAAAACAAGTTAATTCAAGACAACCCTGAGAAGGCAAGAGCATTAGCTACAGAAGCAGGGGTAACAGTTGATTTTTAAGGAGGAATGAATTAATGAAAAACGAACTTATTTTTAACTTGCAACGATTTGGTTCGCCCGGTAGTCCGGCGGCAACTCCGACGGCATCTACAGGTACAACGCTGGCTGATATTGTAGCGGTACCGTCTCGATTTGACGCTTATGTTATTAATAAGACTGCGGAACTCTCCGCGCTTCTTCAATCCGGTATTATGGTTCGAGATTCTCATTTTGACCAACTCGCATCTGAGCCGGCACAGGTTCATAACATGCCGTTCTTTAATGATTTGACAGGAGATTCTGAAGACGTTGTAGAAGGCACCGATCTTACAGCTGATAAAATCAAGTCCGGTAGTGACGCGTCCACGACGATTCGACGTGCAAAGATGTGGTCTGCGACAGACCTGTCCGCGGCATTAGCTGGTTCTGACCCTGCGGCTGCTATTGCAAGTCTCGTGGGAGATTTCTGGGCTAGAGACAACCAGAAAGAACTTATTAATATTCTGAATGGCGTGTTTGCTTGTGACACCATGAAAGATACACACGTTCTTGATATTTCCAGCGGAACTGGGAAGGCTGCCAATTTTTCTGCAGAAAGCTTTTTGGATGCAACTCAACTTTTAGGGGATGCACAAGGACAGTTAACTGCCGTTGTTATGCATTCGGCAACTAAAGTTGCATTGAAGAAACAGAACTTAATCGAAACGATTCGAAATTCTGACGCTCAGGATTTTGATACGTATATGGGACGCCGGGTGATTGTTGATGACGGATGCCCTCACGATGCTGGCGTTTATACAACGTACCTTTTCGGGCAGGGTGCTATTGCTTACGGCATCGGTAATCCTACGGGGTTTGTTCCTGTCGAAACGGATCGCGATAAAAAGAAAGGCTCCGGTGTGAATTATTTGATTTCTAGACGAGCCTTTATTATGCACCCCCGAGGAGTCGCTTGGCAGAACAAGACTCGTGTACACGCAGAATCGGTATCTCGTGCAGAGCTTGCCAATAAAGACAACTGGAAGCGTGTGTATGAACCGAAACAAGTCCGTATTGTAGCGTTTAAACACAAACTGGGCTAGGAGGTAGCCGCTTATGAATGCCGATGAATACTGGGCACGCCGAAGCAGGGAACGAGAAGCCGAGTGGTTTAAGAAGAGCCAACAGACAATCGAAAAAGAGCTTGCGGCAGAGTATGAGCGGTCTTTACAGCGGCTAACCCAAAAGGTGGAGGCATTGTATGGTAGGTTCGCAACTGAAAACGGACTTACCATGGCCGAAGCCGTAAAGCTTATCTCCGGGCCCGAGTATAAGGCTTGGCGGATGGATATTGAAGACTACGTCAAACAAATAGGCAAGACCGGCGACAAGGGTCTTTTACGCGAGCTAAACACGCTTTCGATGCGGTCACGAATTTCTCGTCTTGACAAACTTCGTGGGGAGACCTTGATGGAATTGGATAAGCTTGGTCGTAAAGTTGATTCTAGTATGACGAAGTTTCTTAGTGACGCTTATACGGACACCAAGAGGCAAACCCTGGGAGATTTGGCGAAACAAGGTATAAGCTCACTCGCTACGGAAGTAAGTTCTGAACGTGTAAAGGATGTACTGAAAACACCATGGAGCGGGAAGAACTACAGCGAACGCATATGGAAAAACACGACAAAGCTTGCGGATACCATTCAAACGGAAATCGTTAATGGGGTGCATCGTGGCAGTTCGGTACAATCGATGACTAAGCGCGTACAAGAGCGCATGGGGGTAGGGCGAAGCGATTCGGAGCGGCTCGTCCGAACTGAAATGAACTATGTCAATAACACGGCAGCTCTTGATTCAATGCGAGAAGCAAAAATGAAATACTTCCGATTTATTGCCACAATTGACCGTCGAACTTCGGCCATATGCCGAGAGCATGACGGCAATTTATATGAGCTTGATGAGGCTGCTGTGGGAGATAATGTCCCGCCGCTACATGCTCGCTGTCGAAGTACCATAGCGGCAAGTTTGGAAGGGCCGGAGAAAGTAACTAACACCAGCAAGGTGAAGGAAGAGAATGCCAAAGGAAGCCAGGTTAAACGTAGTGCTTCTACTGTGACGGTAAAGACGGATCCTGTTACAACAGACATGATACGTGGGCAAATGCAAAATATAGATTTACAAAACGCGGCCCCAAAGGATATAATTAACTTAGGGAAGATGGTCGTAGAAAAGCACAACATTGTTGATATCGTTGGTGATAAAGAAGCTCTTGCAGAAGTGTTTAGCGAATATCGAGAAATTGGTTCGACTATCCCTAAAACGATGTGGTCTGAGCGCTCTAATCCTGTTAACAAAAAACTGTTACAAGGGGCATTTGATGTATACCCTTCTGCATGGTTAGATTATGTTAAAAAAGATAATCGCAAATTCTTTACGCCAAAGGTGAAGCGTGGCTTCTTTGTTCCCGGAGCAACTAAAGACGGCAAGTATTATTATGATAAACTACCGGGCGACCTCAAGGATGACTACCTGACTATTGCTATGAATGGAGAGCGAAAAACGACCGCTTTTCATGAAATTGGGCATATGGTCGAGCATTATAATAAAGATGCCCTTCGTATTTCTCATAAGTGGATAAAAGAGCGTACCGAGGGTGAGGATTTTGTGCGATTAATGGATTTGTTTCCCGGGTATAATTACGGGCATACAGAAATGACAAAAGCCGATAACTTCATATCTCCTTATATCGGGAAGGAGACCGCAGGCAGTGAAGTGTTAAGTATGGGCTTAGAATCATTATTTGAGCCTCAAATCGGACAAGAGCAGAAGATTATTAACGGTAAGGTTGTTTATAAAAAAATTACGGACGATGAAGAGTATCTACATTTGATTGTAGGGTTGATCTTAAAAGCATAAAGGAGGGAGATAGAATGGGAGACGCAAGAACGGTATATATGAATGCTGTTAAATTGTATGAAGATACGTTTGGCGCGGGGTCTTTGCAAGGAACTCCGTTCTTATTCGACCCTGTGCACCCCACATCTGACGACTTTTTAAAAGCGGCAAGAATATACAAATATATGGTAAGGCGCAAGTGGCGATTTACCCAATATCACGACTCTGAATTAATGGGGTTGGTGTATTAAAGCACTCGAATGAGTGCTTTTTTTGTACTTAAAATCAAGGAGATGAGGCGATGGGGGATGAACAATATATTGGTTTTGATGAAGCAGTGGCATTGATCGTACAACATGCAAACAGACTAGTTAATATGGGGGCTATCAAAGCCGACATGAACAACATAGATGCTCAAATACAGGTCTTCGCAGAAAAGTTTGTGCTTGATGTGGTAGCTTATTGCCACCGCACTAACTTCCCCAGAGTGTTGGCTTATACGGCTGCCGAATTAGCGATGAAGTATATCGCTGATATGAATCGCATGGTAGATGGTTCGCTAGGACACCTTAAATCATTGAAAGAAAACGACGTTCAGTTCGAGTGGGCGGTAAGTAGTGTATCGCCTATTGGTTGTATATCGGAGCAAGACTTCGAGTCTATTCGCAACAAGCTAAACTTGTATCGCAAGGTGGCGCATCATGGCTAAAAACTACTATGATTTATTGTTGAGTGCTTATGTCTATAAAGATAAGGTAACGGTGAAACGACAGATAGGAATAACGGATGACATTGGGGCAGACGTCTACGATATAGTTGACGTTTACACTGACGTCCCGTGCCGACTAGGGCAGCAGGGCACAAGCGGTATGAATGGCGGCGAATCGGATAGGGCGTTTAGCATTACGGATCATCTGCGTTTATCGGTTTCTAGTGAGCTTGAAATATTGCCGAGCGATATCCTTACCGTAACGACAGGGCAAGGTCAAGTGTTCACCATGAGGGCTCAAGAGCCGTTTAAATATATAACCCATCAAGAAGTTCCGCTCATAAAGGTTGGTGAAGCGTAATGGGTATGAGTATTGACGGATTTGAGCATCTCAATAAAAAATGGGCAAAGATACTCGCGGAACACGGCGAGATTAAAGACACCTTTCTCATGCAGCAAGGAGAGCTTTTACTTGCCGATACTAAGAAGAATACTCCCGTAGATACAGGCTTACTTCGCGCTAATTGGAAGCGTACCCCCGTATCGGATAGTAGCATTAAGGTGTATAACAATACCGATTATGCGGCTCATGTCGAGTTCGGCCATAGGACACGGGGCGGCGGAGTTGTTAAGGGGCGTAAAATGCTTCATCGTGCCATTGTTCATCGTAAGAGCGTGTTTCTTGCGGAATCACGGGTAATCATAAGGCGGTTGTTAGATGCTTAATTTAAGGCAAATGCAAAAGGCAATTGTTGCTAATTTAAAAGAATATTATCCTGATTACAAGGTGTACTTCGATAACGTAGAAAAATCGAGGTCGCCTTATTTTTATGTGGATATGTTTGTTCGAACGGGCATTGGAGACGATACATACTTTGACAAGATAGTTCAAGTTGATATTGCGTTTGTGCCCATGCCCGATAAAAATAACCGTATCAATCGTGCGGAGTTATATGTCATGTCGGATTCGTTGGAACGAATTTTTCGACCGGTGTTAAGGGTCGAGGATAGGTATATTACCATCAACGATATTGAGCATACATTTATCGATGAAATATTGCATTTCATATTCAACCTTGAGTTTACAGATGCCTTTACAGATGAAGAGGTGGGCATCGTTCAAGGGGAAATAATGGAAGAATTAAAATTAACTGTTAACCATTTAGATTTAAAGGAGGAAGAAGATAATGGCTAATGAACAAGAAAAGTTTGGACTACCGCAAGTACTGATTGACTTTAAAACGAAGAGCGTTAGTGCTATCCGTCGTTCGGCGCGAGGTATTGTTGTTTTGATTTTAAAGACAGAAACAACAGACACCATAAAGAAATATAAAGTGAGTGATATCACAGATATCCCTGATAATGTGCTTACGCCTGAAGCGGAAGATCTGCTAAAGAAATGCTTGGCAGGCACGCCGCTTCGAGTTCTTGTTTATACGCTCCCTAAAGACGGGGTGGCAGGAGCAAAGCATAATCAGGCCGAAATTTTAAAGCAGATTAAACACATTAAGTACAACTACATTGCGGCACCGCAAGGAACCGACCAGGAACAAAAGGACTTGGCTGATTTCGTAAAGGCTGAGCGCACGAATCGCCGGTTAACCGTGAAGGCCGTCGTTGCCAATGTTAAGGCTGACCATGAAGGCGTTATCAACTTCTGCACGGAAGAAATCAAAGTGCCGACCGGGACAACGAAACAAGGGATAACGACATATACCACATATACACCCGTTCAGTACACGGCACGCGTTGCGGGGATACTTGCCGGTTTATCGCTTGACCGTTCGGCGACATATTTTAAGCTGACGGAGGTCGAATCGGTTAAGGTATACGATGACCTTGAAGATCGGATTGATAAGGGTGAGCTTCATATTTTTGATGAAGAAGATGGAGACGGCGTTAAAATCGCTCGTGCTTGCAACTCCCTTACAACGTTCACGACCGACAAGGGAGAAGACTTCCGCAAAATTAAAATCATTGAAGCAATTGACATGCTTACTGATGACATTCGAGATACTTTTAAGCGCATGTATGTGGGTAAAATCATCAATGACTACGACCATAAAATGCTTTTTATTGCGGCTATCGGCGTGTATTTCAGCGGGCTTTTAGGGAATGTTCTCGATAAAGATGCGGATAATAAAGTTGATATTGATGAGTTGTTCCAAAAGAATTATGCCATCTTACACGGCGAGGATGTTACTAAACTTACCCCGATGCAAATTCGCCAATTTAACACTGGTGATAAAGTAGCGCTGGTCGGTAGCGTAAAATTTGTAGATGCAATGGAAAACCTTTCCATTGATTTTACGATGTAGAAGGAGGACATGATATATGAGTAGACATAGCGAAGATGTAAAATATCGTGGTAGACGTCGTTGGAACGGATCTCACGGGCAATTGTGGCTTGACGGCGAATTGGTATTTGAGATTGAAAAGTTTGAAGCGACGGTTGAAGCGCAGCGCGAAGACGTTATCATCGGCAACTCGGTAGACAGTAAGGTAACAAGCCTTAAGGGTGAGGGCACAATGACGGTCAAGGCCGTTATTAATCGAAACTTCCGCAAACTTCATGAAGCATGGTGCGCCGGTACTGACCCCCGCTCGACTTTTGTTGGGCTGCTCGATGACCCCGATGCTGTAGATGGGCAAAAAGAACGAATTAGTATTGATAATGTTTGGTTTAACAAACTGACGCCGATGACATTTGAAAAAGGCAAGGTGGTTGAACATGAAATACCGTTCGGATTTACACCCGAAGATTTAACCTATTTGGAATCTATCGACTAAGGAGGCTTTATATATGGTAACGACGATTAAAGAACTCATTGAGAAGAAGGAAGCTATTGAGGCTAAGAAAAAAGAGAAAATCGTGTTAAAAACGTCTATCGGCGATGTTGTTGCGGTTAAACCGTCAGCTTCTCTTATCACGGAATCCTTGGAGCTTGATGATGGAAATGACGAATATTTCTTATTAAATTCAATTGTGGAGCCCAACCTTAAAGACCCTGAATTGCAAGCGGCCTATGGTTGCGTTGTCCCCACGGATATTATTTCCAAGCTTTTCCAATACGGGGAAGTAAAGGCAATGTCCAGTGCCATTATGGATAAGGTTGGCGCCGGGAAGAAAATTGAAACGGCAGTATATGAAGAAATAAAAAACTAGTCGAAGGAGACTGGGAGGCGGCTACGGCCGCCTTTTTAGTTCTCCATGGCCATACATTCGAATATTTTTTCAAGCTATCACTTGCGGAAAAACTTGTTTGTAGAGTGGCGATGGAAAAAGAACAAAAAGAACGAATCCAATTAGCCCAGTTGGGAACAATAGGGGCTCTTGCGGGAGGAGGTGGAACAAGTGGCAGGTAGCAATGAAGAGTTAAAGGTCATCCTTTCCTTGGATGACTCTAAATTTACACAAGGGATTAAATCCGCACAGCAGAGTACACGGAGTTTGGCGCAGTCTGCCAAGTCGACCAGCCAAGGGATTGATAGCGTTGGCAGTAGTTTGAATGGCATTGGGAACAAAGCTGATAAAGCTACTAGCGGTATAAAGAAAGTAAAAGAAGCTACCGATAAGTTAAAAAATACGAATACAACGATAAAGGTTGGGCTTCGTGATAAAGCAACTCCTCATGTAGCTAAGATACAGACGGAATTAAAGGCACTACACGGGAAGGCTTATACGGCGGTTGTAAATGTTCGTCAGAATATGGCTGGTGGATTGGGAGGCATTGGCCAGAAAATATCCGGAGCGGCTTTAGGGGTTCCTCTGCAAATGGCAGCCGGCGCGGGCATTGCATTTGGTATTTACGACGCTATCAAGACATTTAAAAGCTTTGAAGCACAAATGAGTACCGTAAAGGCTATTGCGGGGCCTACCGGGGATGAGTTTGAACAATTAAAACAAAAAGCCATGGACATGGGTGCTAAAACAAAATTTACTGCGACTGAAGCCGGTAAAGCCTTTGAATATATGGGCATGGCAGGCTGGAAGACGGAAGAAATGCTTGGCGGGATTGAAGGCGTTATGAATCTTGCGGCTGCATCTGGAGAAGACTTGGGACTTGTTTCGGACATTGTGACCGACTCTATGACAGCCTTCGGTATGCAGGCAAGTCAGGCTGGACACTTTGCCGATGTGTTGGCTGCGGCTGCCACTAATTCTAATACTGATGTCGGGAAAATGGGCTATACCTTTAAATATGTAGCTCCTCTTGCAGGAGCATTAGGATATTCCGTTGAAGATGTCGGCGTAGCCGTTGGGATGATGGCTGACGCCGGGATTAAGGCAGAGCAAGCTGGCACCTCGTTAAGAGCGGTATTCACACGAATGGCCAAGCCGACAAAACAGTCAGCACAGGCTATGAACGAGCTGGGGCTTAGCCTTACTGATTCTACGGGTAAAATAAAGCCGTTTAACGAAATGATGGCTGAAATGCGTGAAAAGTTCAAAGGGCTTTCGCAAGATCGGAAGATTGCTCTTGCCGGGATGCTAGCCGGTACAGAGGGCATGTCAGGGCTATTGGCAATAGTCAATGGATCTGACCAAAAGTTTGACCAGCTTACTGATGCTTTGAACAATGCTGACGGGGCCGCAAAGAAAATGGCGGAGACGAAGCTGGACAATCTCGATGGGGAGCTAACCCTACTCAGCTCTAACTGGGAAAGCTTAATATTGACCATCATGAAAGACCCTGGCGGAGGTATTCGCGATGTGGTTCACGGCATTAACAGCGTTCTTACTGATTTTAGTGATTCCGTAAAAGAGCACGGAATGGGTATAAGGGCTGTTTTTGATGGAATTACATCAGCTATAAAATCGTTGGTAGCAGAGGCACGTGAATTGAACGGCGTGAAATCAGTAGTTGCGGGGGCTATCCTTGGCGCCGGTGCACTTGGACTATTTAAGGGAGCTAAGCGGCTTGGCAGGTTATTTAAAGGGAAGACAGGGGTCCCTGCTGAAGTGGGTGGCGGCGATTCGGTCGGAGAAATGACCGTTAATGCGGCGGTCGTGTATCTCACGTCAGGCAATCCGTTGAATGGAATGCCTGGAAAGGGGAGCCGAGGCAAAGGGAGTAACGCGAAGTCCCCTAAGGGAATTCCCAACGAGCCGTCATCGATAAAGAAGGTTCCCGAAGCTCAAAAGCTTGGCGGCGTTGCCAAACTCGGTAAGTATGCAAAAATATTTGGTAAAATCGCGGCTCCGTTAGCTGTTGCCGGCGGCATTTATGACATTGTAACGGCTGGCGAAGGAAACTATGGAAAAGCAGCAACTCGAGTAGGTGCTGGGTTTGCCGGTGCAGCGGCTGGAGGAAAAGCCGGAGCTGCTATTGGCGGGGCGGTAGGCTCTGCTGTTGGTGGAGTCGGGGCTGTGCCCGGAGCAGCAATCGGAGGGCTTATCGGCGGTATCGGAGGTTTCCTTCTTGGCGATTCATTTGGCGAGGACTTGGCCAACGCAATTGATTTTGATGGGATTAAAGCCGAGGCCGACAACACATGGGAATGGATTAAAAATGGAATGAATGGCGTTATTAATTTTGCTGTGGGGCTTGGGGCTACTATTCTTGATATTGTTTGTCCTGGATGGGAAGAAGGATTGGCACAAATTCAGAACAATTGGGAGAACCTTAAGTCTTCTGTAGGGTCTGTTCTTAGTGAAATTGCATCATCAGCATCTGATGTGGCTAGTAGTATCGTCGGATTCTTCTCTGGAGCTGTTGATGGGATTATGTCTGCGTTTTCTGGCCTTGTCGGATGGTTCAGTTCAAACGTCTGGGAGCCTTTAAAGGCTCATGCATCTGATGCACTTTCGTTTATCAGCTCTTGCATATCGTCTGCAGTCTCTTCTATATCGGGGATTCAGGGACGTGGACAGAGCATTACGGGTTTACCCCACAACGCTACAGGCGATGTCCATTTTGGTGGTGGATGGACTGAGATAAATGACGTGGCGGTGAAATTGTCGACCTTCCGAATGGCAGCCGAATTTATCCTCATGCGACAACAGAACGTATGATTACCAATGCCATTGGTGATAATGCGGGGGCTACATCGTTGACGGTCACCGGGAATACCTTTATTGTCCGTGAAGAGGCTGACATTGATAAAATTGCTCATTGTTTATACAGTCTGTTTAATCAGGCTGAAAGCAATTACGGGGGGATTTAAAGTGAGTAAATTAAGTGGACTTGGACGCGCGCTATCTCTCTTATCCGTTGCTTTTGGCGGCATGGGGAGAGATTATCCGAAATATATATTAGAGTCACAAGGGGAACGACTGGTCCTTCCCGTGACTCCTGACAACTATAGTCTTACCAATGGGCAAGATAATAAGGTTATTAATATTACTCAAGTCGGGGAGGCTCTCTTATTTGGGAATCCGAAACTGCGCACCTTGTCGTTTAGCGGCTTTTTCCCTGCTAGAGATTATCCGTTTACTGTAGGCGATAGAAAAAGCCCTGATGCATGTGTAGCGCTTCTTACAAAATGGATGGAAGCTAAGGCTCCTATCCGAGTTATCATTACGGATAGCCCTATCAATCTAATGATGGGGCTAATGTCCTTTCCTTATAAAAAGAAGGATCCTACAGGAGACATTTATTTTGACGCATCGTTCACAGAGTATAAAGACCTTAATACTCAAGCAGCGGGAAATGATAAGCCGCTCGATGAGTTTACAGGATTAAAAGATCGTCCCGATGCGTCTATAAGGCCTAAAACCGCAACACTATTTAGCCGCGGGGCGGACGTGTTGGATGCGGCTAAAAAGGCCTATGGAGATTATAAGCATTACGAACGAATCATCCAATCAAACGACTTGAAGAACCTAGCTATTAATAATTTAAGCCAACTCAGAAAGCTTAAGGTGTAGAGATGATCATAAAGCATGTGGGAACCAAAACTGTAAAAGATGAAAAAACAGGAGAAGACAAGCAAGAGCCTGTTGAAAACGATATCTCTCATTTAGTAGTAAAGTCTTCTTGGTCAGGGGCTAGAATTCAGGCTGCTAGAAAGCTGGAGTTTACCTACGTACAAGAGCCTAGAGACCCCAATTGGCCTGTTTATCCTATAGAGATTGGTCAGACTATAAAGGGATATACTGAGGACGGGACGCTTTGTTTTGTGGGAAACATTTACACGACAGAGAGGAAAACGAAAGGCTCTACTATTTCGGTTTTGTGTTATGACAACTTGTTTATTCTTAGCAAATCAAAGACAACACGTAAATTCACCAACCTGACAGCCGAGGAAATCACGAAAGCCGTTTGTGGAGAGATGGGAGTGAAAGTCGGGAGCCTTGCTAATACGAATGGACATAAAATAACCTTCATCGCCACTAATAAATCGGGCTACCAAATTATTATGATGGCCTATACTGAGGCGGCAAAAAAGACAGGTAAAAAGTATCAAACACTTATGAATGGAGATTCTCTTGACGTTATCGAAAAAGGGTCTTTAATTAAGGATTTTATAATCAACCAATACAGTAACACGATGGATTCCTCATATAAAGAATCGATTGAGGCTATGGTAAATAAGGTCATGATTACAGACGATAAGGGAAACTTAATTCGTTATGAATCTCATGACGATGAAATTAAGAAGTATTCAATGATTCAAGCCGTATATAAAGAAAGCAAGAATAAGGATACGGCTGATGAAATAAAGCAAATTTTCAAAAAACCTGAACGGTCAGGGGTTCTTGAAGTCATCGGAGATTATCGCGTTATTTCTTCATATTCTGTTGAAATACAAGATGTCATTACGCAATTATCAGGCAAGTTTTGGATCAAGGCTGATACGCATACATTTGAAAGTGGGCAGCATTCCATGAAACTTGAAATTGAATTCGAGAATCTTATGAAGGAAGAAAAAATAGAAAAAGAGAAGATAAAAAAGTAAGGAAGTCTAAGGGTTCTCACAAGAAGCGGAAAGAGCAGCCATTGTAAAGAGGTGAGTTTTAATTGAAAGAGATTCCTAGCGCGGGGCATTCAATGGCGAAAATGGTTGATGCAATCCATGGGATTGCTCAGGGGGAACTGCCTCAGGGTCTGATGATAGGGGTCGTTATAAGTCCCTATCCTAATCTTGAGGTACAACTGAACAACATCGTTTTAACGAAAGAGCAAATTTATTTAAATGATTATTGGAAGCCTGGGCATCACAGAGAAGCCGAAGGACACATTGTATCAGCAACGCAGAATCGTGCCGGTGGGGGTGGAGAAGCAGCATATGCCAGCCATAATCACGATATCGATAATGACTATACCGATACGATTAATATGACGGACACGTTAAGAATTGGCGATGAAGTCACTGTTATTCCGGTATATGGACAAGAAGCCCAACTTTATTATGTTGATGCAAAGGTGGTGAAGCTATGAGTCAAGAGTTCCCCTTTGTGGGTGGTACGAATGATATTCCGTATTCGGAAAATTTGCCGATGTTCACCGAATATGACTGGGATTTTGAGTTGGATCGCTTTAAAACTGATGATACAGGAAAGCGTATGCATTTGACGGGAGACAACGCCTTGAAGGTTTGGGTTTATAAAGCGTTAAAGACCGAGCGCAATCAGTATCTGGCGTACTCCACTCGATATGGGATTGAGTTAAAGCTGTTTATCGGCAAAGTTATGTCGGTCGGCGAACAATTTAGTGAGTTAAAACGGGTGATTATTGAGTGCTTAATGGTTAACCCGTATATCAAAGCCATTAACAGCGTAGAATTCTCTCAATCAGGAGACAAGGTCGATTGCGCGATATCGTTAACCACTATATACGGAGGAATCAATATTAATGTTTAAGATCTTGAATGCAGATGAAATACTCCAGAGTCTACAGCTACAGTGCTCATCGTCGCTAAGTAAAGTTGAGGGCACTTTTGAATACGATGTATTTTCATCCAATGCGATAGAATTTATGAAAACCTATGTAGAGTTAGGAGAATTATATAAGGTAGCGTTTGGGAATACGGCTTACGGGGACTTCTTGACCCAAAAGGCTGCTGAGGCTGGCGTTATACGTAAAGACGCAACGAAATCAACCGGACAGGTAACCGTAACGGGGAAAGGGCGGTTACCAATGGGAAGCCAATTTGCGACTCAAGATGGTGTCCTGTTCGAAACTATTCGAGAGGAAATAATAAACGGCGTCTCAGTAGTACCGATTAGAGCTGTTGAAGGCGGAAAAGAAGGGAATGTCGGTAGTAATACTATTACAGTCATTCCCCTGTCGATTCCTGGAATGATAAGCGTAACAAATGCCGCTTCTACTGTAGATGGTTTTGACAAGGAAACGGACGAGGAATTGCGTAATCGCTACTTTATTCATGTGCGAACACCGGGGACGAGCGGAAACAAGTTTCACTATTATGAATGGGCAATGTCCGTGCCGGGGGTGGGAGCCGCAAAAATTCTACCTATCTGGAATGGACCGGGAACAGTAAAGGTAATTGTGGTTGATAGTAATTTCTCCACGGCGTCAGAGCAGCTTCTTGGTAAAGTGCGTAGTTATATCGATTCTGTGCGTCCTTTCGGTGCGATAGTTACAGTTGAAACGGCTATGACGAAGAAAATTAACATATCTGCACATGTAGAAGGAAGCTTATTTGATGTTGTAAAGTTTAAAACAATGCTTTTAGAGTACTTTGTAAATCTTGAAAAAGCGGTTACTGTTAGCGATGTTGCTGTGAAAGTATCTGCCTCTAAGGTGGGCAGTATGATATTGGCTTCAGGGGCTGAGGATTACGATTCGCTTACGCTAAATGGAATGTCAGCGAATATTCAGCTTCAAAGCGGCGACATACCTGCTGTAGGAGAGGTGACTATTACATGATCTTTAATTTGCTTCGTACTTACAAGGTAGACCTCTTGCGATACTTACCTAAGTTCCTAGCCAATGATAAAGATTTCAACGCTACACAAACCGCCCTTAGTGAAGAACATGAGCGACTAAGACTTCTCATTATTGATATAACTAAGCAGTTGTTTGTAGAGACCGCCACATGGGGGCTGGACGATTGGGAACGTGTGTACGGCGTCCAGACAAATAAAAAGGAGAGTCTAGATACTCGGCGTTCTCGATTATTAATGAAAATAAAGGGAGCGCAAACAATCACCCTACAACGAATGAATGAGTTGCTTAATTCAGTGGTTTTAACTGGAGACGCTCATATCATCGAAAACACCATGCCCAATCAGTTCACTGTGGGGCTGGATACGGTGGCAGCCATTAACGAGGTGCGGCGAGTTGTTGAAACATACAAACCGGCGCACCTTACCTATTTAGTAGCACATACAATAAGCAGTAACGGCAGGTTGTATTCAGGAGGTGCTGTTTGTATGTGCGATAACATTCACATATTATCTGCGGTTAGCGACAAGGCAATTAATTCTAATGCGCAAAATTATATAGCGGGCGCAGTTGGCGTGTCGACTAAAGAACATTATATAGGAGGTATTATATGAGCGAGTATGCACCGGTTATCACGACTGTTGCCGGAAACATGTTGATAACAGAGTCAATACAGAAGAAAAAGCCTTTAGTATTCACTAAAATCGGAATTGGGGACGGATTAATTGATAGCGAATCAATCGAATTGCTGACAGGTCTTAAACATCAGATCCTTGAGTCGCCTGTGACGGATAAAAAATTACATCAAAACGGCAATGTTGATATCATAACTACCATTGATAACACTAGAGTTTCAACAGGTTTCTTTGCCCGCGAACTAGGCGTGTTTGCAAAAGTCGGTGATGATGGTGAGGAAAAGCTGTTTGGATATACCAATGCTGGTAGCCATGCTTCGTATACTCCTGCAGATAAAAGTCTTGATGAGAAAATCATTACGATTACATTCGGTATTGGCTCAAGCGTTAATGTACAAATTGAGTTAAATAGTCAAATGTATGTAACAAGAGATATGCTTACAAATGAATTACCTAGGATAATTACGGGTAATGCTAACGACCCGAATCAAGACCTCGGTACTTCTGTGAAACTTGTAAAAGGGTTACTTTCCACGTTAAAAATAAAAGATGGAAAGGATGTTGTTAAAGTGCTGGGAGAGGAAACGCTCTCGTCGTTAGGGGTACAGTATAGCTTTAGCAATCAAAATGGATGGTATATTTGTTTTGGAACGTTATTCGGGAAACTTGTTGTTCAAGGGGCAAAGAGTTACTACGGTGATACATGGACGTTCCCCATTGCAATGTCAACTGTATTATCCATGCAAGCAACTGATACGGGGACTTCTCGGTATTCTTATGGGATTGAATATCAAAACGGAGTGACATGTAAGTTACACGGCACCGCGTCAACAAGACAAGCACAGCTGTTGGTCGTCGGAATTGTTTAAGGAGGGTAAAAATGAAATATGTATTCGCAGTGAAAGAGTCCGGGGAGCGCATTACATCTTATGCAGTGGGGATTCATGGGGATAATGTTAAGGAGCTACAAGAAAAAGCCGCGACGGAATATCCTCAGGCATTAGTTTTTCAAGGTGACGACGACATGCAAGACGAGTTTTTGGTGGGCAAGTGGTTTGCTGGTGATAAGTTTTTTACCCCTGAAGCCCAGCCTGAATCAAAATCAGAAACCATTGCAATCATCAAGGCGGAATACGAGCCTCGTTTTCAAAGGCTCAGAGATGCGGTAATGCAAAGAGCTTTAATGGGTATGACATACACAGATTTACAAGCGCAGTATAAAAAGCTAACAGCGGAAATGGCCGTTCAAATCAAGGGGGTAAAATAGTGGAAAATAAAGTAGATCAGACAGCAAAAAATGAATATTCGAATATCCCCCCTAAATTTTATTGTGAATTCTGTGGAAGCGAATTGTTAGAGGATGGCCGATGCCCGGTGTATGATTGTGTACACAATATTATCCTTGATGTACTCGCCGAAGATGAAGAAAGCACAGGTGATTAGATGTGGACATGGAGTTTTGAGTTAGCCGACGTGCTAACGACCCTCACGATTATAAGCATTATAAGTGCGGCTGCTTATCGGTTAGTCCTTTTGCCGATCCTTCAAAAACTTGATATTGAGCGAATTCAGGATAGATCGTTCTTCTCAGATAAATACGACACTCTCATTGAGACGCTTAAAGAGCTGAAAGAAGAGATTAAACTCTCAAGACAAGAGCGCATGCAACAAGCACAGCGTCATCTTCAACTTGTTGGACGAGTTGACGTGTTGGAAGCTCGTGTAAATGATTTGAGGAATGAAATGCACGAGAAAGAGAAGAAATCATGAATATCGACAGAATTAACATAGCTGACTTGATGGTCATTGCAGGGCTTGTAATAAGCCTTGTAATGGCCATTTTGTTTAACCTAAATGAACTCGCAATGAGTATCGCAAGTGGCCTTCTAGGCTATATCGGCGGGGCTAAGACGGCGGTACACAAATCAGAAAGGAGCGATGAACGATGAGAGAAGTTACACTACACGAATTGAAAACATTGGCTAAGGCGGCGTATTGGGATCTGTGGAATGGAGCGAGAAGTCTTGATCGTGATGTTAAGCTGTATATCCATTGGACGGCAGCTCGTTATGATCAGACGTTCGACGAGTATCACGTGAATATCACAGGCGACGGCAGGGTATTGGTATCAACGGATGATTTAGCTGAGGTCAAATCGGCAACGTATCGGCGTAATACCGGCAGTATCGCTATTACACTTTGTTGTGCTTACGACGCAACGGGTCCCGATAACTTAGGACCGTATCCTCCGACAGAAGCGCAGATTAACGCAGTGTCGCAGGTTATCTGCGTACTTGCTGACGCACTTGATTTGACTATCGATTTAAATCGAGTCATGACGCACGCCGAAGCGGCCGACAATGAAGACGGCCTGAATACTCATGAAGATTACGGACCGAATAGCACTTGCGAACGGTGGGATTTGTGGGTCTTGAGGAGTGGAGAAGAACCTGGTACAGGCGGCAACCAGTTAAGAGGAAACGCCAACTGGTACAGAGCTTACGGGAATTTACAAAATATATAATGTATTATAAGGAGCGATAATTATGGACAAAAAACAAATCTTGAACATTCTTGCCAAGGAAGCAGCACAGGCGGCAAAAGACCAAGCAACGGCCACGTTAGCGGCGTTATCTGCCGATGACTTACGACCGCTAGTTGCAGAACAATTGAAAACGATTACAGCACCGTTGCAAACAGAAATCGAAACGACGCAATCCGTGTGGGTGAAAATTCGCAATCGGATTTATCTGCGAGTCATTAATTCTGCGATAGACAACATCATACAGACAATTCAAGATGGACTTACCGAATTGAGTAAGAAATAAGCAAAAGGCCCTCAAGTAGCGTGATTATGCGTTACTTGAGGGCTTATTTTTTTATGTAAATGGAAGAGAATTCTTGACAATACTCGTTTAAACGTGTATAATAAAGACATACCAAGAAGAAAGGAGGAATCCGATGGGGAAAGAAAAAATAGGACTTGTAACAGCGGTAACTCAGTTGGCGACTGCAATAATACTGCTGATACAAGACCTAAGAAACTAAAGGAAAAGGCTACTCGAAAGGGTAGCCGCCCCCTTTGGGGGTATTATATCACATCGGAGAACAGAAATGGAAAAAATCATAAGAATTGCGGCGTTAATCATTACATTGACAGCGTTATTTATTGTATTGTGGAGGTGGTAATGGAATGATTATTAATGAAGTGATGACGGCTGCAGAAGCGGCCGTCATTTGGGGCTTGTCGCCCAGGACAGTACAGCAGGCATGCACGGGATATAAAGGTAGTAAGCCCCGATTTACAGATGAGGAAGCCAGGTTATCAGGCCGCATTTGGCTTGTGACTCGTAAGGGCATGGAACGGCTTTATGGAAATACATGCCGAGGCTCAGGACTTGAACCGGTCGGAAGCCATTCGAAAGCTAATTAATGAGGCTTAATTTTCTACCATATTTTCTACCAAAGTTTCAAAAATTTGCACCGCACAGCAAAAAGCGATACTTGAGAAATGGCTTAATAGCGGTATGTAGCGTACTGTCTACTGACGCACAAGAATCGTCCAAACTGATTGGAAATCATGTGTGCGGTGAACTCCGTACCCAGGGTTCAAATCCCTGACTCTCCGCCATAACGTAAGATAGGGACTGCATTTGCAGTCCTTTTTTGTTTGTCTTATAGATAGGTACTTACACTCATGGTTTGCATGAGGGGATTTATATAATTTTTAACGTGAAGCGATGGTATGACTAAAGAAGCGTATTCGGCTTTATTGAAAAATTCGGAGCTCATAATTTCAAAATTTGGAAAAAAGCTTGCTGTGTTTGCGAACAACCTTAAAGTCAAACAAGTTAAAGTTATGACAACACCGGGTAATGTGTTCACAAGAGTTATTGACTGTTTTTTGACAGGAGCTGATAATAAGCCTGATGAAGCGTCTATTTTTTCGTGTCTTTCTACGGTGAGTACAACTGTCTTGTACAGATGACCTATTAATCATGTATAATAAAGTAAAAGCTATCGGTGCTAAAATAATTACATAAAGGAGATCAGGTATGAGTATATCCGATTGGATTCAAGAACATCTTTTTCAAACATATGTGACATGGCGTACGAAGAGTCCCCTAAATAATAGTAAGGGTTTTCATATAGACGGGATCAATAATTCCCTAAAGGCCATGGAGGACGGGATTATTGCTTATACGGAGTTGTATCCTCCTCATGCCGTACAAGGGTGCACGGCTATGAAGGCTCGCATCGGTAAGAGTTTGACTATGATGGACCTTTATTTAGAGCTGGAGGGTAAGTGCTATGTCATTGAGA
>FLSB01002882.1_pt1 | contig 33159 bp, 27 predicted proteins | sample 1550551 | NCBI WGS metagenome assembly FLSB01 (sample SAMEA4031774, study PRJEB14383) | metagenome | biome: human; feature: oral; material: saliva | place: Philippines | collected 2014 | reverse complement strand
CTATTATTTAATGATGTTGGCACAATGCCATTCTTGAAATCATTATCATATCTAAATAATGGTTCGCTTTGTGGTGTTATTTTAACAATTTGATTATCAGCATTTTTCAATGAAATAAATTCTTTTCCACTTGCATAATTAATGGCTATTTCACCATAATCTAACTCATCAGTACGTGGTAATTTATCAACCACACTACTATGCTTATGAATGATTTTCTTTACACTTAACATATGTCTAATCTATTATTTGAATATTTATTCTTACTTTATTAGATAAATATTTTCAAAAAAAAAAAACGACAAGCAATTTTCGACTTATCGTTTTATTTATCAAGGTAATATTACCACCATTAATTCTTCTCTTATCGGCATATTCAAACTACCTATTGGATATGTTGTTGTATCTGATTTAATTGGATTAAATATTATTTCAAATGTACCTTTAAATGTTCCATTTTCCTTTGTATCACGTTCTTTCCAATCATAACAAATTACATATTTATCAACACATCCTCCATCTTCTCTCTTTTTAATATAACAAGGTGCTTTTGCTACTTTTGTTATATTATTATCAACATTAACCATTGTAAATGTAATTGTTGCATTTTGTATTGAATCATGGAATTTATTAAAATCATGTCTGCCATCTTCAATTAATTCCATTCTTAATGTTGGTAAAGTGCTGTTTTGTTTTATGTAAAAATATTGCATTTCAATAAAAATAATTAATAATATTAATTTACAATAAATATCAATTTTTATTTAATTATAATATTTTTCATTGCTAACTTTCTTTCAACATTATCAAAAGATTCACCAAACATGAAGAATAATCTACCATCTTCAGGATATTCATCATAATCATCAATATTCTCCCATGCAACAGCCACAATGCCATCCATACAGTCTTGCATACCAAAGCAACCATTGTTTTGAATTAAATCAAACAAAATATCTGTTCTTACAACATGTGTTTCTGTTTTATATTCATCTGATGGCATAAGATTATTCATTAAAGAACATGGCTTATTTTCAAAATCTTCGCCCCAAAATTCATCAACATTGTCAGTAAATATAAATTCATATCTATATTTGCCATCTTCTTCTTTACCAACAAGATTTACAAAACCAAGAGAAATATCTTTTTCTTCATAAATTTCATTATCCATGTTTTTCTTCTTTTAAACTTTTATTCATTTCTCCAAGAATGAAAATTGTCACTTTGAAATTCAGACAAATACTTACCATACAGTTTTAATAAATCATCTTCAAATTCAATTGGCAATTTATCTCCTTTAGTTTTCAACGAAGAATTAAATATATTCAAAAGTAGTGTTGTTACTTTCTATACATTCACTTCCTACCGTTGGTAGGCTTCTCCGAAACGATAACAATACTTCCTTAACCTTCTCACGTTTAAGTTTCTTAGGCTCAAAAGCACCATTATCTAATTGTTTTAAGAGTTTATCTCGTAACACGGTTACAAGAACTCTGTTTCTTATATTCTTTGCTGCGTTGAAATCAGCATTATCTTTATGCCCACATTCAATGCATTCAAACGATTCTTGGTTTGGTCTGTTTACATCTTCAATACAACCACAAATGGGACACATCTTTGATGTATAACTTGCTTGCACAGTTGATACAGCAATGTTATACTTCCTTGCGATGTGTTCTACCTCTTGTTTCAAGCTACTTAAACCAAGAAAGCTAACCTTTCGATTGTAATTTATATCCCCATTATACTTATCTTTAACGTAACACTTCCCAAATCCATTATCCAAATTCTCCATCACAATATGCCCAACACCTTGTGATTGCAGCGTTTTGCACATATTAGCAATAAGTTGCTGCTCATTCTTAATAATCTTTTCCTTTAACTTGTCAAGTTTACGTTGCTTGCGTTTGCCAATAACATAAGTCTTATTTTCTTTCAACCTATCAATTTCAATAGATAACTTACAGAAATCGTTAACTAACTTTCTATCATAATCATAAGTGGTTTCATCTGATAGACTAAACAAGTTATGTTTACAATTAACATCTATACCAATAGCCTTTCCATTTGGTTCAGAAATATACCTCTCTCCATCCTTACATATATTCACATTCACTTGATGATTCTTTTCATTAAAGGTAATGGTATATTCATAATCAGGACTACTCTTTCTATAATCCTTCATATTGCCGTGCCAACCTTTGTTAAATGTTACTGGTATATCAAATGATTTTCTACTTAGTCCACTAAGACTTATGAATGAATTAATATTTGAACCAAATCTACGATTATAATCAATTATTCTTTTCTTTCTACATCTACCACTAAAGGTTAATGACCTGAACTCTATAGGAATGTTAGCGTATTTATTAATAATACGTTTCCGCTTTGACAAGGCAAGTTTATACAAACGTTCAAATCCATATTTCTCGCAACACCTTAGTATGTTGTTATAGAACTCACGTTTATTATCATCAAACTTGTCAATATTAGATTTGATATAAGCAATTTTATTTTCATTTCCATACCTTGCAAGATAAGTTAGACAATTGGATAAAGGTGTGTGTTTCTTTTCAATGATAACTTGCTTCAAGTCACCTTTTTTATGCTTCTTTGTGTCACGCTTATAATATTCAAAACCTTTAACTGTAGACAATTTAAATGCAAGTCTGCGTTGTATATTCTTAAACTTGTTTTCATAACAAGTGAATACTTGCGTATATAGTTGAGTGTAAAATGAACTTGGTACAGAACCTTTGAAGTTTGTTATCATTTCTTTTAAGAATTGGAACTTTGTACAATCAAGGTAGTGCAATAAATTTTCATTTACACGTTGTGACACAATGTTCTTATAATTTCTAATAAGCACAGCAAAGTCATATAACTCATCATATTTCTGACGAGTTAAATCCTTTGAATGGAATATCTTTGTGTACTTACTATTTATAATCATACTTTTTAAAATTTAATTAATTTTGAATATTTTGTAATGATAATAACTTCTTATGCCATCTTCTATTTCTTAATTTTTGATTAAATTTATAAACAAACTTATTATAAATAAGACCAAAATACACGTTAATCTTATTAATAAATTTCATAAATAAATTCTGTTTTTTATCTTCTTTTTTGTAAGATAAAGGTTTCATTTCTTTAATTATAGGTTTTAACATTATTTTTCTTTTTCTGAAACAATTATATTATTAATTACATCTTCCTTACCTCTAACAATATTAAGCATTTTATCAAAATAAGTACCATTGAACGATTGATAATAGATGGTACAAGGTTTTGTCTGATTCAATCTATGAATACGATTTTCTGCTTGCAAGTTATCAGCAGGTACAAATGAGAAATTATTAAATATCACAACATCACCTGCCGTTAGAGTTAATCCAACTGAAGCACTTTGAATATTACCAATGAACACTTTTATATCATTATTATTTTGAAACTCTTCAACGGCTTCATTTTTCTTTTTTAAAGTTATTTTACCATTATGAAATACCGATATACCTTCAAATTCTTTTTTAAACGTATTAATTTCATTATCATACGCACAAAAGATAATAACTTTATGACCTTTTTCAATACATTTCTTAGTTAATGATATTGTTCTTGGTATCATTTTATCAGCAAGCCATTGTCTTAAAATTGTACCTTCAATTAGTTTCTTATATTTTTCAGAATTTTTTACCTTCTCTTCCGTTTCCAATTGGCTTTGATAATTTTGCCATATTTCATCATAAGATATTTTTTCGTCATCACTTAATTGATAGTGAAGAAATTTTACTTCTTTTGAAACCATTGTTTTTAAATCATCTGTGACACGTCTTAAATAATATGGTTTAATTATTTCTTGTAACTCGTCCATATTGGTATCTTCACCAGGTATTGTTATTTTAGGGCATTTTGCTTCAAGAAATTCATTTAACTTAGTTTTTTCATCATAAGTTAAATCTTTCCACTCTCTTTTGCCATATTGTTTTAAGAATATTTTAGTATATGCCATTTTAGGACCTTTCTTATAAAATACCTTTGCACCACAATACTTCTTCATGTAATCACACCAATTATCTGTTACACTACAACCTATAATTTTAAGCAAATTATAAAGATTGTGCGCACCATTAGTAATCATAGTACCTGTTAATTCAAATATACCATCAGGATTACTACGTTTAATAAGGTCTTTTACAATTTTAAATCTACCTGAGCTTGAATTTGATAATCTATGCGCTTCATCTATAATGAATAAATCAAAATGAGATTTAAATAATTGACTATCTCTCATTGCGTTAGAAATTATTTGTTGATTTCTTGAAACAATTTCTTTTTCTTTAATTTCAGTTATAATCTTACCATTATCATCAACATTTAATTCTTTATTTTTAATTTTTTGTGTTGGAATTTTATAGAAATTATCCAAAATATCATAATTAATTATGGTAAATTTAGCATCATCCCATTTTGAACCATTTACAATAGTAACCTCTTTTTCATCAACATAATTAAGTAATTCATTCTTCCATGTTTCTTTTACAGAAGCAGGGCATACGATTAAAATATGCCTATATTTACCTTCTAATGCTGACACAATAGCAGATGCTGTCTTACCAAACCCCATTTGGTCTGCTAAAATAGCCTTTTTTCTCGCTGTAAGGAACTTTACCGCCTCTTCCTGATGTGGATATAGTTTTCTACCACTTCGCTCGTTATACGGCTTAAAATCAATGTCTTTTAATCTCCAATCATTTATTAAGAAATCAGTCAATATTGCACTCTTAGGAACAAACATTAACTTAGGTTCTATAGACTTTCTATATTGTGCGTAAAATACATAAGCTGTACTTGTATCACCTATATACCACCCAATAAGTAATTTTTCAGGTTTAAAGTCCAAGTTCCACTCTTCTTGTTTCTTTTCACCCCACCAATCAGCAACTCTTACTACTTTATTTATTAATATTGGTTTTTTATCGTAATTTCTATTAACAAATTCAACTTGGAAATCATTTAATTGACTAACCTTATAAGCATACACATTATTCTTCAAAGTTATAATATAAGGATTTTCCCCATTATAACTTTTAAGTATATTATATGCTTCTTCTGTTTTCTTTAATGAAATCGCCATTTATTATTAATATTTTATATAATAAAATATAAATAATAAAATTAAAAAGTCAAGTAAATATTATTTATAGATTTTCTTTTATTTAAAGTTAAAATATTTATATGTAAAAATATATCATACATGAAACTTAATGAAATATGGTATCACTTAGATAACAAAAGAGGATATTGGGTTGACGATAATAATAAACAGCATATTATAAAATACAGCGATGCAAATAAAGAAGACTATTTTAATAAACAGTTAGAATTAAGAGGACCACGTGCTATGTGGGCATATAAACATGGATTTGAGCCGACAGTAGTTAAGAGAGGTGAAGATTTAGGTGATGATGAAATCTCACAATGGAGGTCACGAGCAAGATATTTCGGTGATGAGTCATATTATGGAAACAAATATTTTTATATTAAACTTCCTAATGTAAACAGACCTGTACTTGCGTTAATTAGAGTTTCTAACCATCCAATTGATATATCAACATGGTATTCCAATCAATCATCAGGTAATATTACAGGTATTGGTTGCGATACTTGTTTTGATATTATTATAGGTTATCAAAAAAGAGATAATAATAAAGGAATTAAAGTAAAACAAAGAATTAATGATATTCAAGTATATTTTGACCCTACAAAAGCTACAGATGAACAAAATGAAGCTATTGATAATTTCATTAATTCAGTTAAAAATGGTGATGCACCTATATATTCAATAGAAGATTTAGAGAGAATATTTGGTTCTAAAATTTATATACAAACCTATGGAAATGGCAATATGAGAGATAATCAATATCAAATACCTAAATTAAAACATAGAAAGAAACCTCTTGAATTACCACAATGGAGCAATACAAATGGCGGTTATCCAAATGAAATTAATTATAAGAATACAGAAGAAATTAGTGATTTTGAAGCTAATGGTATTACATATAAAATATTTAGTTATAATAATGTAAATTATCTTTCTGACTTAGAAAAAGAAGATGATGGTTATGCAATAGCTTATCCTATTAGTAATAAAGGCAAAATTTTAACTGATAAACCAATATCATTAATGCTTGAACATAAATTATTAAATGTTAAAAAAATACATTTAAAAGAATCACAATATAATAATCTTATTAAAAACCTATTATAAATGGAATTTAATAATAATACACCAAGAAGAGTTCCAATAAATAGAAACAATATTTTTTATTCAGATGAAGATTTTGCATTTGATAGAGAAATAGGTAAAAATTACATTGAACAAGATATGAATCAAACTGTTGTATTATATCAAGTTGATGTAACAAAAACAAATGCTGATGCTTTATATGGGGAAAGTGATGCTAAACAAATATCATATAAAACACCAATTGAAATTCATTGCGTATATGAAATTGGTGAACCTGAATTAAAATCATACGATAAAACAAAAAATTTAGGTACTTATATGAAAACAGGTAAACTAACATTAGGTGTTTATCAAGAAACACTTGATGAATTAGGTGTAGACATTAAAAAAGGTGATTATATAGGTGTTCAAATTAGTCAAACTCACATGGAATATTTCACCGTTTCAAACGATGGTCGTAATAATTACGATAACGGTCATACATTATTTGGTGTAGCACCACTCTATAGAACAGTTGAATGCTATCCTGTAGATACAAGTGAATTTAAAGCATGAAACAAACAATAAAAGAGAGACTGTTTCAAGTCTCTCTTTTTTTAATATATTTAACTAATCTTATTAGCTGTATTCAACAAACCATTAATTGCCTTTTGCCAATTTAGTAAAACAATGTCATGCCTACTGTGGATGCCATCATTCATTACTTTATCCAAATCATTCTGCAAATCTTCTGCGTATATTTTCATTTTATTTGCTATATTTGGATTTTTAAAAGTTTCTGCATATTCCATTAAATACTTCCTTGTTTCCTCTTTTATAATTTGACTAATTTTATTCATCTTTATATAAATTTTAACTATAAATATTATTTGTTCCCCTATTTTTAACAACAATTTTTCTTTTTTAAAATTTTTAAATATACATTTGTCACAAGTAATCAATGATACTTAATGTATCTACAGATTTTAATATTAATTTTTATATTTTAATTTATGAAAGAAATAACAAGTGAAACTGTAAATGAATTTCTAATGGGGCATGACCCTATGGAACGTATAATTTCCATAGAATGTGGTTATCAAGACGATGTTGTTAGTATTATTCACGTTGATAAGGACGGTGTAAAACGTTTAAAACTTGAAGTGTTTAAGCCTTTTGCTTGGGTTAAACATAGTGCTGCTATCAGAATGTTTGATGGGCAAAGAGGTACTCTAAAAAGAAAACTTAGAGAATATGGTATTAAAGTTTTTGCATTAAAAACCAATAATGACGGTGAAGAACCAACTGAAAGATTGAAGAATGGTTATAAATACCTATATCAATCCCAAAGAAAAATGTCTTTTCAAACATTCTTGATGTTTTTCCAAGAAGCAGGTACACCTATATATGAACGTTCAAATAAAAAAGAAAAAAATAATACAGGTGAAAAAGAAATTCTAACTTGTTCTCCTGTTGAACAATTTATGATTTCAACAGGTAAAAGAATGTTCAAAGGTTATGATAACTATGATGATTTATGCAGAATGTCATGGGATATTGAAACACAAGGTCTTGACCCTAATAGGCATAGAATTGAACAAATTGGTATAAGAACAAATAAAGGTTTTGAAATTGTTATTTCTGTTGAAGGAAACACTGAAGAAGAAAAAAATATCAGTGAGCTAAAAGCCATTGATGATACTATTAGAATAATGGCTGAACAAAAACCTGATACAATATTCGGTCACAATACTGAACAATTCGACTGGAATTTCTTTATAACACGTGCTAAAATATTAGGGTCAAGTATAGAAGAAATATCTTCAAAATATCTTAAATACCCAATTTATAAACGTAAAAAAGAATCTATATTAAAATTAGGTGGAGAAGTTGAAACATATTTTCCTACTATTATGTGGGGATATAATATATTAGATTCTATTTTTGCTGTAAGACGTGCTATGGCAATTAACTCTGATTTTGAATCAGCTAACTTAAAATATGCGACAAAATATCTTGATTTAAATAAACCAAATCGTGTTTATGTACCAGGTAATAAAATCTCACATATATGGCACGTAGAAACAGAAGATTATGCTTTTAATGATAATAACGGTGATTGGTACAAAATTGATGATAAAAACCCATTAAAAGATGGTTATGTTACAAAGTCAGGTAGATATATTGTTGAACGTTATCTACTTGATGATATTTGGGAAGCTGATAAAGTAGAATTAGCTTTAAACGGTGCTAACTTCGCCTTAGCTAAAATGCTACCAACAACATTCCCACGTGTATGCACAATGGGAACTGCTGGTATTTGGAATTTAATTATGATGGCTTGGAGCTACGAAAATGGTTTGGCAATACCATGTACGGCTAAAAAAAGAAAATTTACAGGAGGTTTGTCTCGTTTATTAAAAACAGGTTTTAGTAAAAATCTTTGCAAAAACGATTTTAATTCTCTTTATCCTTCTATTACATTAACATGGAATATTAAATCACCACAAGATATTGATAATATTATGTTGCTTATGTTAGACTTTCTTCTCACTGAGCGTGAAAGAAAGAAGGGGATTAAAGCTGAATATGGTAAAAAAGCAAAAGAAACCAAAAAATTAATTGAACAATATAAAAAAGAAAATAAAGACATTTCTGATTTATCAACCCTTTATCAAAGGCAATTGGCTACAAGACAATCAGCTGATAGTCAACAACTTGCCTTCAAAATTGTTTGCAACAGTTTTTTCGGTTCGTACGGAAGTCGGACATTCTGCTGGTCGAACTTTGATTCTGCGGAAAACGTTACTTGTATTGGTCGTCAATCTTTACGTTTAATGATTTCTCATTTTAAGAAACTTGGTTATGACCCTATTGTTGGCGATTCATTTACTTCAGATACGCCTATTTTCATAAAATATAAAGAAAATGGTGCAATAAATATTGAACCTATATCAGAAATTATAAACAGAAAAAAGATACAAACTGATGAATTTAATAGAGAATATGATTTTTCAAGTAGACCATATTGGGTATTATGTAGAACAGGTTGGTCGGATATTAACTATATATATAGGCACAAGACTGACAAACCTATATATGAAATCACAGATGATGATACAATAGTTGATGTTACTGAAGACCATTCTTTATTTAATTCCGATAAGGTAAAAATTAAGCCATCAGAAATTAACGAATCAACTAAATTAGAATATCATTCACATAATATTTCAAGTAATTTATGGAATTTAGATGAGATTCAAATAGATGCTATAATTAAGTTAATAGAAAATAAAACTATTGATAGAATACCTTTTATTTTACTTAATAGTACTGCTGAAAATAAAAAATACTTCGTTGAAAACTCAAAAGAAGTAAATTTTTATAATAAAACATTACTTGCAGGTCTTCATTATTTAAAAAATAACATTTAAATAATGTTAAATAATTAATCAAATTATTACATTTTTGACTATTTTTTAATAGATTTGATAAAATAATTATAAAGTTTAATAAATGAATAATTTTGATTTAGATAAATTTAATAAAGACTTAAAAGATAAATTTGGTGATGGGCATGACAGTTGCGTGGCTTATAATAAAAGATACATGACTATGTTATGCCCTAATCATGGTGAATATCATATGAGAAAAGACAAAGTTCTACTTGGTAGAATTTGTCCTTTATGTAGAGAAGAAAAAATAATTAATAATTTCTTTACTAAAGCTAAAAAAGTACACGGTGAGAAATATGATTATTCAAAAGTTAACTATGTTAAATCATCTGAAAAGATTTGTATAATTTGTCCTGAGCATGGAGAATTTTGGCAAATACCTAATTCACATCTAAGTGGTGTTGGCTGTCCTAAATGTGGCGTTAAGCAACGTGCAAGTAACACATGTATGACTTTTAAAGATTTTATTAAAAAGTCTAATGAAATACATGGTGATAAATATGATTACAGTGAAGTTAAATACGTAAATTCAAAAACAAAAATTAAAGTCATTTGCCATGAAAAAGATGAAAATGGTATAGAACATGGTCTTTTCTTTGTAACACCTGATAAACATTTACATCGGGGTAATGGCTGTCCTAAATGTGCAGGTAGAAATAAATATAAAGATAAAGAATACTTATTAAATTCATTAAAGAAAGTTTATAAGAATGATAACTATACGTTTGATAAGGTAATATATCGTGGATATAAAGAAAAAATCACAATTACTTGTACTGAACATGGGGATTTTAACATTACATTAAATCATGCCATGAGAGGACAAGGTTGCCCTAAATGTAGATATGTAAAGTCAGCTAACAGTAAAAGAAGAAGTGTTAAAGAAGTAATTGATGAAGCTCAAAAAGTACATGGTGATAAGTATGATTATTCTTTAATTACCGAATATAAGAATGATAGGATTAAATATCCAATAAAATGTAAAACTTGTGGTAATATTTTTTATCAGCCATTTAATAACCATATACAAGGTGGACAAGGTTGCCCCTTCTGTTTTACTCAATCATCAAAAGAAGAAACTGAGGTATTTGATTATGTAAAATCTTTGGTTGGGGAAGAAAATATTATAAAAAGAGATAGAGAAATATTAAATGGCAGAGAATTAGATATTTATATCCCAAGTAAAAAAATTGCTATCGAATTTAACGGTGTTCTTTGGCATAATGAGAAATTTAATTCTGATAAAAATTATCATTTAAAGAAGACCGAAGATTGTCTAAATAAAGGTGTAAGACTAATCCATATTTTTGAAGATGAATGGATATATAAACAAGATATATGGAAATCAATGTTAGCTAATATATTAGGTTTTACCAAAAATAAAATATATGCTCGTAAATGTGCCATAAAAGAAGTTAATACAACTGAAGGAAATGATTTTTTAACAAATAATCACATACAAGACATATGCGAAAGTGAAATAAAGTTAGGTTTATATTATAATGATGAATTAGTTTCATTAATGACGTTTGGTAAGTTAAGAAATAGTATTGGCTCTAATAAGCATGAATGGGAATTACTAAGATTTTGCAACAAACTTAATACTGTAGTTGTTGGTGGGGCAAGTAAACTGTTTAAATACTTCATCAGACACTATTCACCTAATAATATAGTTTCTTATGCTGATAGACGATTTAGTGTTGGCAATCTTTACGATAAATTAGGTTTTACATTATACAACAAGTCACGTCCAAGTTATTATTATGTAATCGGCAATAAACGAAAGAATCGAATTAATTTCCAAAAGGCAAAATTAGTAGAAAAATATAATTGTCCTACTGATATGTCAGAACATGAATTTTGTTTATCACAAAAATGGTATAGAATATATGATTGTGGCTGTTTATGTTATGAATGGAATGCTAATCAACAAAATTAAAGGTGGAAAAATTATTATTTTCCACTTTTTTTTATTACATTTACATAAAATATATAAAATATGTTTTAATAATGTCAAAACAATTAAATAATATTGATTTTATAAATAAATGTGAGTTAATATTTGGCGATAAATTGGATTTTTCTAAGACTAATTACACAAATAATAGAACAAATGTTATTGTGAAGTGTAATATTTGTAATAAAGAGTTTTATAAAAGTCCAAAATCACTTATATTAGGTCATGGTTGTCCTTATTGTAGTATTAATAATTTAAGAAATAAGCAAAAAAACAACTATGATAATTTTATAATAAAGTCAAATAATAAATTTGGCAATAAATATTCATTTCCTAATATTGAGAGTGAATATCATACCAATAAAGATAAAATTACCATTAAATGTAATCATTGTGGTAATATTTTTACTAAATCTGCACAAGACTTTTTGTCATCAAAAGATGGTGGTTGCAAAGTTTGTAGAGAAAGTAAGAAAGGTACATTAGGAAAGCATTATTCTTATGATGATTTATTAAATTATATTGCTTATGATAATGTATCAATCATAAAATTTGATGGTTTTAAAACTAAATCAGACAATATACAATTATTTTGTAAAACTCACAACAAATATTATGATAAAAATGTTTCTAAATTTTTAAATCACAATCAATTATGTGATGAATGTTTATATGAAAAACGTAGATTATCAAAAGAAGTTGTAATTAACCGTTTAAAGCATATTCTTCATAATGATATTCAGATATTTGAAGATAGTTTTAATGGGTTTAATAAAGATATGCATTTTAAGTGTAATAAATGCGGTTATGAATTTGATAGGAAACCATCTGTTTTTATTCATAGTAAACTTAGTGATTTATGCCCTAATTGTTCTAAGAAAAAACAAGTTGAATTAAAAACTAAAACCAATGAAGAGTTTATCAATGAAGCAATTAAACTTTATGGCAAGGATAAATTTGACTTTTCTGAAACAAATTATGAACAATCATCTAAAAAGGTTAAAATAAAGTGTAATGAATGTAATAGATATTTCACAATAGAAGCAAATTCATTTTTACAAGGTCATGGCTGTCCTTATCACAATTGTAATTCTTCTATTATGGAAAAAGAATTATCAGAATACATAAGAAGTCTTGGTTTTAAATGTAATACCAATGATAGAAATGTATTAGGTAATGGAAAGGAACTTGATTGTTTTATATCCAATAAAAATATTGCATTTGAATTTGATGGTTTATATTGGCATAATGAATTAAATAAAAATAAGTATTATCATTTAAATAAGACTAATGATTGTTTATCACATAATATTAGATTAATTCACATTTTTGAAGATGAATGGATAAATAAGAGAAATATATGGGAATCAATGATTAAAAATATCTTAGGTATTTGTGAGAATAAAATATATGCTCGTAAATGTATTATAAAAGAGGTTGATTCTAAAACTTCAAATAATTTTCTATTTAACAATCATTTACAAGGTAAGTGTGGTGGTTCTATAAGATTAGGTTTATATTATGATAATGAATTAGTATCATTAATGTTATTTGGAAAGTCAAGGCATTTTATTGGCAATGGCAAAAATGATTGGGAATTACTAAGGTTTTGTTCAAAACTTAATACTGTTGTAATTGGTGGAGCAAGTAAATTATTGCATTATTTTACTACACATTATGATTGGAAAAACATTGTTTCTTATGCAGATAAAAGATGGTCAATAGGTAATGTTTATGAAAATTTAAATTTTAAAAAATACAATGAATCTCAACCAAATTATTATTATGTAATTGGTAATGAGAGGAAATATAGATTCAATTTTAGAAAATCTATTTTAGTTAAAAAATATAATTGTCCACAAAATATATCTGAGCATGACTTTTGCTTATCAAAAAAATGGTACAGAATATATGATTGTGGTTGTTTATGTTACATTTTAAATAAAAGTTTATGATTAAGGTTATTAATAAAGGTAAAACAGATGGTTATGTCTATGATATTAGTCTTGATGGAACTGTTGTCAATGCGTTAGGTGGAAATATTTGCTCAAATACAGATGGTTTTGACTTAAAAATGCCTGATGTGTTTAGATATACAGAAGAACACCCATATATAGGTAAAGGTTTGAGTAGAAATGTTGAAAAAGGTAAAGCATACGTTGGTCCTTATGCTGATATTGCTGAATTTGAAGAAACTTATTTTACTCATGCCTATAATGGTGGTGTATTAAAAATGGGTATTGATTGTGAAGAAATTATTTCTTCGGGTATTAATTTTGCAAGAAAGAACTATGCGTGTTTATTTCCTGATGGCAAAATGAAGAAAGTTGGTAATACAATTAAATCAAGAAAAATGTCAGGTTTCTTACAGAATTTCTTAGAAGTTGGTCTTGATTTATTATTGCATGAAAAGGGACATGAATTTTTAGAAAACTATTATAACTTTATTGACGATATATATAACTATCGTATTCCAATTAAAGACATTGCTTCTAAGGGTAATATAAAAAAGAATCTTAGTGATTATATATCTGACACAAAAACATTAACTAAGTCGGGAGCTAAGAAATCTCGTCAAGCATGGTATGAGTTAGTTATACAAAATAACGTTAATGTTCACATGGGTGATTCTATATTTTACATTAATACAGGCGTTAAGAAGAGCGATTCTGATGTAAAACGTGTTACTCACCAATACGTCATGTTTGAGGGCAAGGAAACGGAATTAAACGGCAAAATAACACGTAAATTATTAGAGCCTGAGTGTGAGAAAGAGGGATTAGTGTATAAAGAGTTAAAAACTAAAGATAAAAAGTTAATGCTTAAAAAGCATATAATTCGTGAAGAAGATGAAATTATCTTAAATTGTAAATTAGTTCCACAAGAAATTATTGATTCTAAGGATAATATTCTTTGTTCACAAGCAGAAGACTTAGGATTTGATGCAATCGAATACAATGTTGATAAATATATACAACAGTTCAACAATCGTATCAAACCACTGCTTGTAGTCTTCTCTAAGACCATAAGAGACCAAATACTGGTAACTAATCCAAAGGATAAAAAATACTTCACTGAAGAGCAATGTAGGCTTGTTTCAGGTGAACCTAATTCTGATAAGGATGAAGATGATTATGATGTATTAATGACACCTGAAAGAAAAGAAATGGACTTTTGGGTTAAAGTTGGTAAAGTACCACCATTTACTGAAGAAATAGGTCAAAATTGGGATGAGTTAGTTGAAAGTCATAAAAAAGAAGTTGAAGAAGAACAAAATTCAGAGTTTCAAGAAGAAAACAATAAATACTTAGAAGCATTAGACAAATTAACTGAAAACGATTTAAAAAATTTCTATGAAGATGGTGTGTTACCAAAATCTATATCAGAAATTATGGATTTAGGTTCTGATATGCGTTTATACTTTAAAAACATACCTAATAAATTACCAACAACAGGTGGATATTTATTTGAAGACCTTAAAATAGATACTACTGATAATATTGAAGATACTAATTTTGAAGATGTTACTGAAGAATCTGTTATAAAAAAAGGTGGTAATTAATTACCACCTTTAATTTTTATATTATCAAGCATTGTTACCTTCATATTCTCCACAATCAATAACATCAACATTTCCTTGTACTACTATTCTATCATTTTCTACTTTTGTTGAAAGTTTAACATTATGTGTTGCATCGCCAACATTATCAAATGAATATATATTAGCTAAATCTGTTAATGGTATTTCAACATCAACACCATTTTTAGTTACTAACAACTTAGTTTTAGTACTATCAAGTGCAACATTAGTAACAGATTGACCACTTACTGTTTTAATTCTATCATTTAAATCATTTAATGCTGCTGCTGTTACTTTTTCGTTATCAATAATAATATCAACAATCTTTTTAATAGCACCATTAACAGTGTCACCTGTACTTGGAGATACCGTAGTTGTATCTGTTCCATTTATAATTTGACCTGTATAAGTGTTACCTAAAGTAATTGAATCACCACTTACAACTACATTTACTTTATCACCTACTTTAGTTCCATCAACACCATTTACATTAATTTTAACATCTGCGTTACTTAATGCTGTTTGTAATTCTGAAACGCTTGCAAGTTTGTGCCAATTATTAATATCAGATGCAGGCATGTGAATTAATTGATACAAACCATTCTTTGATTCAACAGGGTCATCTACAACTGAAACTACGATACCATCATAAAACACATTATCACCCATTGATGCTTGTGTTAAACCATCATATGTTGTTACAACAAGTCTGGCATCAAGTGGTACGGCTTGGTTTACGTTATATCCTAAAGAAAGATAAACTATATTTTTATTCTTAATAAAATTAGATACTGCCATTATTTGTATTTTTTTTTTAATCGAATTATTAATTAAATTGGAAAGCTACACGACCACTACCATTACCATTATTAGCCTTAGAGCCTTTTTTATGTTCTAACAAGTCGCAATCATATTGGTTACCTGCTGCGTCTGCTAATTTTAATGCATTAGGTGTTATAGTCCAATCATTAGTTTCTTCAGGACCTTCAAATTTACCACTACCTGCATTAAATTTTAATATAGTACCTTTATTACCATTCCATACTGCATGTGGAACAGCAACTTGATAACCACCACCTTCAGTTACTAACTGATTAGTATCTCGTTTTTCATCTGATTTAAAATCAAGTACCATACCTTTTGCTGCTTTAATATTTAATTTAACAATATCTGTTAAATCATTTGTAATAGCTGTTAAGTTAGCACCTGGTTTATAATAAGTTGAAACTGTTGTTGTAGTAGACACACTACCTTCTGTTTGTGGATTAGGTCTCTTTACGGTACTTGTTGCTCCTCTACTTGGGAACACTTCAATACCTGTAGAATCGCCTTGATTGCCCTTAGAATCATGTAAAACATCTCCATTAGAGTAATTAATAGAACCAGTAAATGTATAAGTTCCAACTTCATTTAATTGTAAACTATTAGATAAAGGTGTTGCTGCATTATTTCCAACTTTATAAGTAATTTCTCTGGCAGTTTCATTACCTGTGGTAGCTGTTTCAGGTAAGTTACCACTTTCCATTAAAACTTGTGCTTTACCTTTATTATATCTTAAATTAAATGCTGATTCATTAATAGTAGTACCAACCTCTACCTCTGCTGCATTACCTACTGTTGGTCTTGAAATAGTTGCATTAGGCTCACTAATAATAGTTGGATAAATAGTTTTAAATAACATAGAATCAATTAATCTTGACAATGTATAACCTTTTAATGTAGCTGCTGTTGTACCTGCTTTAATATCTCCAATAGTAACTGAAACTTTATCGTTATCACTTGATGTAGGGGTGAAGAATAATCTAAAGAATTTATCGTTACCATTCTCCATTTTAACCTTATAGTTATCCGAAGTTGTATCAGTATAAGTTGTTGCTGTTACTTGTTCAACTCCACTTGCATAAACTAAAGTATTTTGGATAAACTGTTTTACTTCTTTAATTTGTTTTTCAATATCCTTAATATCAATTGTAACTAATTTCTTTTCATTACCTTTTTTAACATAAATACCTATAATATAAGATATATCTGTTACAGAAGGTACACCATCTGCTACAGTATCATAAAAGGCTGCTGCCATGATTTCACCATCAGCATAAGTATTTTCATATCTTTTTAAATTTGCTAAAGCAACTTCACGACTTTTAAAAATGATGTCAAATCTTTTAAGTTGTAATTGTCTCATTATACTTAAATAAATTTTATATTTTTATTTTATTATAAATAGCATAAATATTGCCATAAATATTATAACAACATTCATGCTATTTTAAACTTTTTTAAACGATATTATTATCTCCTACCATCATACCATAATCAATAGAACCACCGAAATAAAGACCATTAACTTTATCCCCCATTTCAACTACAGAGCCTTCTGATTCTGCCTTGATAATTTGAAGTAAATTACCTTCATATTCGTTACCATGTGGGATTTTCTTTCTTGTTAATTCAGATTCGTTTTGGTCTTTAGCTAAAGCTAACCTTGCTTCTGCCTTAATAGTTGAAGAATTAGTATTAGTTCTATCAGCAAATACATTTACTGAATAAGTTTTACTACCTTGTAATAAATCTTTAATACTATTATCAACATTAGCAACTGCATCTGCAAGTTTCTTATCAGCATCAGTAAAAGATGTAGCACCTGATATATATGGCTTATCTGAAGCAACATAATTACCATCTCTATCTAAGCCAACACTACTTTCAATTCTATTAATTTCTGTTTGAATACCATCTGTAAGTCCTGTTAAAGAATTGGTAGAAGCACTGATTTCTTTAACATCTCTTAAAATACCAGAAGCATCTGCCATCAAAGCACCTTTACCACCTTGCATAACAGTTTTAAGAATGTTGCCTTCAACATTTTGTACAATATTAACATCAGCTTTAATTTTCTTAACACTAACACCATTTTCTTGAACTGCATGTGGTACAATTATTTCAATAGGTGTATTAGATGTTTCATCTGCTGCAATGTCCAAAATTAATCCTGTTAAATCAATAGGTGGTACTGTAATGACATTACCATCTGTAGTATGATAAACAATATTTAATGTATGAGAATTTTTATCATAAGTAATACTATCAATAAATGAAGCACTATTAAGTTTTTGAGTTAATACAGGATTACCATCAATACCATTAATGGTTAATGTATTTGTTTGTGCATCATATTTAGCTGAAATATCACCTACATACAAACCATCTGCATTATGTAAAATTCTATTTTTATTACCTGAAGCAACTCTAACATCTGCTGATATTTTTTTACCATCAACATTTACTTTTGCTGTATCAGTAGTTGTACCAACAAGAGTTATATTATTGATTTCGCTATCAACATAATTCTTAATAGAACCACTTAATGTTTCATTTTTAGTATCAGTATAACTTTTTGAATCTCTTAAAGCATCATTAGCCTTTGTTTCAGCATAAGTTTTAGCTATATCTAACTTATTTAATGCATCATCTTGTATTAACTTATCAGCTTTTGTTCTTTCATCAACTTCTTTAGAAATCTTAGCATCAAGTGCTGTGTCAGCAGCTTCTCTTTTACTAATTTCATTTGCCAAATTAGTTTGCAAAGTTGTATCTGCATCTCTTCTTGCTGAAGTTTCTGAATCTAACTTAGTATTAACTAAAGTATCTTGTGCTTTACGCTCTTGTGCCTCATTTGCAACAATTGTGTCTGAATAACTTTTTACATTATTAGACAATTTAGTTAATTCACTATCTGTATAAGTTTTAGCCGAATTAACTGCATCATTAACAAACTTAGAGCTTAATTGTGCAACTTTATCTTCTACATTTGTGTTAGATGATTCAATTGCTTTATTTTTAGCTGCTTCAATTTCTCCTGTAATGGTTGTATGAACATTATCAGTATAAGCCTTAGCATCTTGAAGAGCCTTTGCTGCAATCGTTGTAGCTTCTTCTGTAGCCCCTTCTCTTGCTTTAGCTGCTACTTGTTCACCACTAACATAAAGTGCTTTCATTTCGTCTCCTGATAGCGTTAGAGAGACTTCTTTAATCAAGTTGTCAGAATAATTACCCTCAGTTGCAATAACAACATCACTTGATAAATTATCAACTCCATCAACCAAATGACTTGATTTAGTCATTCTTACATTATGACCATTGTTACTAACTTTCCATTCACTTAAAACATCAGTAATTGGTATTTCAAGGGTCTTAACGGAACTTGAAGTTGAATTTGATTTATAAGCGATTACTATTTTTTCACGAGAAGCATCATATCTCATGTATTCAATAGTTGATACTGAATTTAATTGTATTTCTCTCTTATGCGTACTATTATTTGTGTCAGACACAATAATAACATTTCTATCAGAATCATAATCAATACTTGTATATACACCGTTATTGCCATCAACAACCAATGTATTGTTAGTTTTTGGAGAGATTTTTAATTCTGCTTTTACAGTGTGAGCATTACTATTATTGTCTTTAGACATTGAAATACTATTGGTATTTCCAACCTCAAAATAAGAACTACCACTTAATTCTTTTACTTTTGTATTTTGAGTTTCAATATCATCAGATAATCTATCAATTGCTTCTTTAACATTTTTATTACCATCATAATGAATGTTGTCAGCTGTACCTTTAACAAATAATTTATGCTCTCTTTCCTGTAAAATTTGATAATTGTCATCTGTTTTATCAAGAATTTTAACATCAGCTGATAAAACATCTTTATTACCATGATTAACTTGTTTTTTTAATTCAACAGAATGGCTTTCACTATTAGTTACCCAATCATCAAGTAAATTAGAAAGGTCAATATCAGTCTTATGAATTTTTCCATCTTCATCTTTATATCTTATTATAACTGTTTGATTTACAGTGTCGTAAGATATATCGTCAATGAATGATGCACTATTAAGTTTAAATTCATCTCTTACAATAGAGCCATTATTATCTGAATGAGTAAAAACAAGAACATTGGTTTCTTTAGAATAAGATAAGTCAACACTTGCTGCTATACCTTCATATTCACCATTACTACCATAATCTTTGAATATGATATTTTTAGTTAAAGCTGAAGATACTTCTGTTTTAATACCCTCAATAGCTTCTTTTACATTTTTACCATCTTTAAAGAAAATATTATCAGCTGTACCTTTCACATAAAGATTTCGACCATCAGCAGTTTTCTCTAAAATATTGTGTTTTTTATCTGAAGCAATTCTAACATCTGCTTTAAGCAAATCTTTCCAATTGTCTTCATTTCTATCATTAAGATTTGTATTCTTATCTGTATGTTTTTCTTTGGTTAATACGATTGGTGTGCTTGATTTTTCACCTTCAGTAACCCATTCGTCAATAAGGTCATCTACGTCAACATCAATTGTATTTCCGTCACTTAATGTGAATACAATACATTCTTTACTAATATCGTATTTACCGCTTTTAATTACAGGTATTGAAAATTCTTCTACTTTATCGTTAACTTGAAATAAGAAAGAATTTGTTCTTTCATCAAATTCAAGATTAACATAACTATAAATCCCATCTTCGCTTGTTTTAATTATGTTTGAAAGATTTTCATCATTAATTAAAACTTTATTTGGGGCTTTAACATTTGCTTTTAAATTAACATTACCATTATCTACAATCTTCTCCAAATCAATTGTATTTGTATCAAGTACTGTAAATGCAAAGTTAGCTAAAGATTTTTGAATTTCATCATATTTTTCTTTAACATCATCTTTAATACCCTCAGCATCAATTAAAAAATATTGAGAATCTCTTGTAGGTTTAGTTCCACCTGTACCTGTTGAACCTATAGCAAGAATAATATTAGGTTTATCAGGATTTTCTTTATTCTCATATCTTACAATTAATGGTTCTGCATACAAAGAAGGTTTTTCTACTTGTCTAAAATACTGATTAGTTAAAAATTCTACAGCAGATTGTCTTGCTTCTGCTGTAGTATTACCAGTAAAAGTATATTCGTGATGTAAGAATTGTAATCTATTAATCATTTTATTTTTTATTTTTACTTTTATTTATTAAAATGTGCCGAAATCACCATCAAAATTAAGTGTTATATTATGTTCTTCATTACCATCATAAGATGGGATTACAACACCATTACTTACTGAAATAATATGTTTTCCACCTTTATGAATTAAACCCTCAATTCGTTTTTCTTCAGCACTTGCTCTTTCTTTTTCAGCATTAATTGCTTCTGAAACAGCACTACCACTCTTAATAGCTTTATTAATCTCTTCAACAATATTGGTTCTAAAAGTATTTACAGCACCACTAATTTCTGTTAAAGAATTATTAATATTAACATCACTTTCTGTTCTATCTTTAATTTCTGTTGAAACAATTTCAGATAAACCAGATATTGCACTATTTAATAATTTTTCACTTTCAATTCTATTTTCTATTTCAGTTGAAATAGCACCACTTAAAGTATTATCACCTAATTCTCTTAATGATTTCTCACCTGAAAGTTGTAAAGATAAATTATTATCAGCTGATATTCTTTCTTCTCTTTCTATATTGATAGCGTTATTTAATCTTTCATCACCTTCAATTCTTTCTGTTTTTTCAGAAGATATTTTATTTGTAATGTCTAAGATAACAGCACCTATTTTCTCCCAAACCTTAGCCAAAACTAACTCATCATTAGCTTTTAACTCACCATTTACTAATCTAAATTCAGTATCAGCACTATGTTCAAAAAGTTTACCATTAAGTGTTCTACATTGTCTATTGTTAATAACAACAGCACCACCATCAGGCATCACCTTTCTTTCCCAATCCTTTCCGTTCCATTCATTAATTACAAATGTACTTTGAGAATCAGTATCATAAGTATCGTTGAATTTTATTTGATTTTGGTCAGAAACATTAATATCAATGTTAGTTTTAGTCCAAATAGCAAGACCATGTGGTGCATCCATTGAAGGCATTAAAACTTCTTGATAATATTTACCACCAATATATGCGCTTTCTCTTGCATTACTACCGTCATAATCCTTTACAAGTCTAAGTGAACGATAATCATAAGGACAATCTGCTGATTGCCAAACACCTACTTTATCAAATGTTAATGTTTTAACATAATAATCACTTCTCATGCTTGGCATTGTTTGAGTATTAGTCCAAAAACTTGCATAACTACCAAATTTTTGTACTTGTTCCCCTTTATCATAACCAAAACCAGCAGGAAGTGCTGAAAAACCATATGAATTAATACCCTTTGTATTAATAGGTTTCTCACTTGGTACTACTTCATTAAACAAATAATCAGTTTCATCTGTAACACCACTTGTTGCAGGGTTAAATGCCCACTTTTTAGCACTTTTTAACTCTTTACCTGCAATCTTACCAAGTTCTATATGGCAATCATGTGATTGATGATTTCTATAAGCACATGGTTCAATAGCATTAAGCATATCATCCCAATCTTTTTTAGTTGGTATTCTCCAACCATGTGATAGTTTTTTCTCAATCTCTTTAACACCATCTATATTGTACAAATTACCATAAGTATTAATTCTTTCATACGTAAGGTATCTGTCTCCCATTTCGTTGTTAGTTGGTAATGATTCCCCATTTGTCATATCAATCAAATCAATAACAGGTCTATAATGTCCTGTTTGTTCAATTGGGTTTAAACTTAAAGGATTTCCATCTCGTCCATTACCAATAATAGTTCCATCGGTAGTTACATCAGTCATAACATAATTACCAATGTTATCTTTTGTCACAAGTCCATTAATAGTAGACTCATAAGTTTCTCCATTTTCAGTCCATGTGAATTTTAAAGCACCTGAACCAGTGCATCCACTGTCTTCTCCAAATGTTACATCGAATTTTGATGTCAACCCTTGCCAAGCACAAGACATATCAGCTTGCAGCGTCTCGCCATTATTTCTTGTGAGAGTTAAGACTTTCGCTTCACAATCGAATCCAACAGCTTTAATATCCTCTTCTTTAAGATTCAAAAAGTTGCTATCTATTTCATTAACTGTTAATCTGCAATTTTTTGTTACATCTTCTGAATGTGGAGATACTAATTTGTAAAAATACAATCCATTCATTTCTTTGTAAATTCTTTCGCTTATTTGTTTTATAAATAGTTTTTAAAGCAATAAAAATGGAGAACTTCTCAAAGAAATTCCCCATCAGTATTCATATTTTTAACTTCATATTTATAATTTCCTAAAATATCACCATATTCCAAATCGCAATCATAAAACTTGAAAGATTTTATATATCCAATAAATGTCCCTGCAAAGTATTTTTCAAGTGGGTACACTTTTGTTGGATTTAGCATATAATTAGGTAAAATTGTTTCAGCAAGACCTTGTGTTCCTCCACCTATTGAAATGTTATAAGGTACTCCTTCTTGCTTCTCATAATTTTCATCTAACATCCTAAAATTAATTTTAGGTAGTTCCTTTGTAATATATACTAATTTGCCATTCACATAAAAATACAATTTCATGCGATTTAAAGCTGTTTTTATTTTTACATGGATAGTTGCCCACTCGCACTCTTTTATGACGTTAGGGAAAGAATAACCCTCCTCTATCGAAGTTTTATCATTACCTTCCTTACTACAATCAGAAGTAAGTAGTCTATATCCTATTTCTCCATTATCAGTTATACGAAATGCAATAGCATTATTATATAAATCGTTATAAAAAACATTCATATCATATTTGCTATTCTCACTTTCTTTCATTTGTTCTATATTATCTACCGTATATCCTGTACAAGTCCTATTCATTAAAATAAATAAATTATCTTTGAATTTGCTTTTTTTACCATAAACTTCCATCTGTGTACCTTCTACCCAATTGTCAGTTGTATATCCTGTACAAGTTCTATTAAACATTAAAAATTTATTATCAGTAGTAAATAAAAGTTTCTTATTGCTATCCTTAAATGAAATTCCTTTAGATGTTTGATAATCAAAATCAGAAATATCTAATTCAGGTTGCCAATAATCCGTATCATAATCAATACCATTAAAATTATCTATATAACCATTATCAAACAATAAATCATCTATATCGCTTTTCTTTGTATTATTTTCATTTTCATTATTTATTACTGTTTTGTTGATACTACCACAACCACAAGATTTGCATATACAATGTCTAAAGAAAGTCTTATTTTCTTTCTTTTCTACTTTTTCTTCAACTAAATTACAGCACCAACCATCAAAATGTATGTGCTTCTGAGTTTCATCAATTTGTTTAGGTTTTGAAGGAAAATCTGCAAAATCTTCCAAACCAAATATTTCATCATCACAATTTTTTTTATATAAATTAGGGTCATAATAATTATAGTTTGTATAATCTTCAACATAATCATCAATAGGTGTTTCTTCAAAATCAGGTGTTAAATCATAAAAATTACCTATCAAATAATCTTTCTTATCAATATGTGCATCTTCAACATATTCATCAGGTGATAAAGTGAAACAATTATCATCTTTATCCTCATCGTCTTTGTTGTATAGATAAGACCACTTATTTTCAGCACGTGTACCCATATAAAAAAATATCCCCTTATTATTTGGATGTTTGTCATTAAGTGTTTTTGTAGATTCCTTTTCTAATTCGCACTTTTTAATTTGAAATTCAAATTCCCATGTATCATTATCTTTTAATTCTGTAGGTAAAACTTTATATTTATCACATTCTGTAGAAAAAAAACCTTGATAAAAACCACCATTTAATTTAATTTGACAATTTTCAACATGTAACGGATATTCATATTGTAATGTGTTACCACTTACAGCATGAAGTTTTAGTCTAAAATCATTTTCATCAATTTTAAATTTATTATTTTGATATAAATTCCAAAATTCTTCATTAGAAATTCTATCTTTCCTAAATTTAAACAAACCATTATCAGTACCTGTATATGAAATGTCATACATAGTATTTTCAATTGATACACTATCTTTCCAATAGTAATCTTTTAGACTATATAGCCAAGTATCACCGCTAAGACAATTCTTATCACAAGCATTAATATATGAAATAAGACATTTGTCATATAATTTATTATCAAAATAATAAGCACCATAATTATCTTTATCAACAAAAAAATCCCAATAATCATCTTTATTGATATTAAGTCTTAAATTATGAAGATTATTTTCCTTTAAATTCGCCATATTAAAAAATATTTCATCATGTAATAAATATTTATCTTTATAATAAATTATTATTTATGAAAGTAATTAAATTAACAGAAAATCAATATGGTAGATTATTTGAAGTTGATGGTGATGGTCCAACTTTAGACGCAAGCAATGATACTAATGAATTTTCTACCGAAATATCTAATACAACTCCAATACATGACGAAAATGGCAATGTAAAAAAAGGTTCTGAACCAAATACAGATGATATTGCCAATTCATTAACATATCAAGGTTTCTTAGGTGGGGCAAATAATGTTAGATTACAAGAAACAATAAAACGAGTATTGAAAGAATATTACAGTCAATTAAAAATTCCTTTTAATCACGATACACCAAATTATGATTATAAAAGTAATTACGAACATTATATTGATTTTTTAGAAAAAATTGGTAAATATGGTAAATTACCTAAATCTAAATGGTCTAAAAAAATTATTAGAAACGAAATTAATAAAAATTTAGATTATGCTATGGATAATTCTGAAACAGAAGAAGAAGAAGCATATCTTATGCATCGTTTTTTCTTATACATCAATAATTCTACATTACTCAATATGTGTATTGAACCTGAAGTAATGGAATATTGTAATAATGATTTAGATAGTTTATCTGATTACCTTCAAGAAGATGATTTCTATAACCTTAAAAACTCATTAAATGATAAAGGCAAATCAGTTTTTGATGAATTTAGAAAAAAATACTTTCTTGAAAAATTAAATGAATATGGTTTTTTGGATAATTTAACATTTAATAATAGAGGTTTAATTTATGTAGAAAGAGCCATCACATTACCTAAATTTTATGAAAGATTGAAAGATAATGATTTCATAAAAAAATATCAAAGTGTAGGTGAATGTTGGTCATGGCTAAAAGATGGTGCTGAACCATATTGCGGTGGTGATGGTACTACTATACTATTAAAAGGTTGGGTTGACCCATCACAAGTAGATTGGGAAGAAACCACATACAGAAATATGTATTCTATAAATGATGAGAGAGAATTATATATACCAAGTGCTAAAGTAGAAGTTTTTGAAGTTAAACTTTTTTATTCAGATTCAAATAAAGAAATTAAATTACCTTTACATAACTCAATATTAGTTGAAGCGTAATAAATATTAAATTGAAAAAATATGCCATTATTTATACAAGAAGCTGTTGATGATAAATTAAGTAAAAAAACAACTGTTATTCCTAAGCAAATACATGATTTAGCTTTACAAGTTAAAGGTGAATATGGAAATAATAAGACACAAGATGGTTATAAAACAGTCAATAGATTGTTAGATGCATCATACAATAAAGGTAAAAAAAATACTAATGGTATTTCTTCAAAAGAAAATTTACCTAAAATGGATAACAATGATGGTTTAGTTAAATTCCCAACTTCAGCAGCACGTAAAATGATAATTGATTTAAAAAAAGAAACTAACTTTATTAACCCTAAAGCTAAAGACACAATTATAAATTATTTACAATCTGATGTTAAAGCTAAGGAAAGTGCTGTTAAAGCTAATAAAACCGTTCCTAAAGTACCAAAAGCATCTAAACCATATAAAATAAATCAACCTAACAATAATAAACAATTAACCATAAACGGAACTAAAATTAACATGAAAGAAAATAAGAAGAAAATCTTTATTTCTGAGAGTAAATTATTATTATTGAAAGAATACTATACACAGTTAAACATCCCTTTTAATCACGACACACCTGATTATGATTATAAGACTGTTTATGAACATTATATTGATTTTTTAGAAAAATATGGTAAATATATATAGAATATATACATAAATTTAGTTACTATTGCAAATAGAAATAAAAGCAAACACTATGTTACGAGCAATAAAAGTTAGATTATATCCAAATAAGATGCAAGAACAAGAACTTAATAAGGTTCTTGGTTGCTACCGCTTTGTATATAATCATATGCTTGCTCGGAAACAAGATGCATACAATGCGGATAAAACAAACCTTGGGTTGAATGAACTTTCAAAGTACTTTCACAATTATTTGTTAAAAAACGAGGAATATCAATGGCTTATAGAACAAAACACAAAGGTAATGAAGCAATCAATCAGACAAATGCTTACTGCCTATGATAACTTCTTCAAAGAACATAATGGATTTCCAAAGTTCAAGAGTAAACGTGATAAGCAATCAGCATTGTTTCCATTTGAAGCAATCTCGAAAACCAATACGTTTGAAACTCGTAAAATAACACTTACAACAAAGTTAAAGAACGTATCGTTCCGCTGTTCGGATTTATACTTAATACGATTGCAGAAATACAAGGATAATATAAGGAGTGCTACCTTATCGAAAACCAAGAGTGGTCGTTACTTCCTTTCAATCCTTATTGAAATGCAAGAGACAGAGTTAAAGAAATTTGGACACACAGAATATGTTGTTGGAATTGATTTAGGAGTTAAGGATTTTGTGATAACAAGTGATGGAGAGGTGTTTGAAAATAAGCATTTCTACAAAAAAGATGAAAAACGTCTTTCAAAGTTGCAACGTCAGTTATCTAAAAAGAATAAAGGCTCAAATAACTTCAGAAAACAATGTGTTAGGATTTCCAAGGTGTTTGAAACCATAACAAACAAGAAGGAAAATTACATTCATTTCATTGTTAATGAGTTATTATTGCATTATGATACCATTTACATGGAAGACTTGAATGTTCAAGGGATGTTAAAGAATCACAAATTGGCAAAGGCAATTCAAGAAGTTGGTTTCTATAAGTTCAAGACAATCTTGCAGACCAAAGCACTTCAAAGTAACAAGGAGGTTATCTTGATTGATAGATTTTATCCAAGTTCTAAGACTTGTTCAATTTGTGGTTATATTAATAAGAAATTAACGTTAAATGACAGAGAATGGACTTGTCCTCAATGTGGAACAAAACATGATAGAGATAAGAATGCTGCTATTAATATCTTACACGAAGGTGAAAGAGTAATAAATCAAAGATAGAAAAAAATAATAGGTGTCCGTAGCACCGAATTTACGCTTGTGGACTATCCAACTATGGGATTACAAGATTGTTTGTAATTAGCTGTGGTAGGCTGAAGCAAGAAGTGAAAAGTAAGAATAAGCATAGTTTTCCTTAGATTTTCATGTACGGTTGACCCTTCAAATGTAGATTGGTTGAATACTATAAGCAAAAATATGTATTCATTGAATGAGGAGCAAGAATTATATATACCAAATGCAATTGTTGAAGTTTTTGAAGCTAATGTTACTATTAATAACAAAGAAGTAAAATTACCTTTACACAATACAATTTTAATGAAAGCGTAAAAATTATATAAAATTGGGGGATGAATTAACATCCCCCATTTAATTTTAAAAAAAGTTAAATAAAATATTTAATTATGCTCACATTGAATGTATCACTTACTTCCTACTATTTTTTTATATTCTTCAACCCTATTTTTGCACACATTTTCAAGTGAATATTTATCTTTTACTTGATTATATAAATTATCTTTGAGAACGTCAACATAATTCATATTTTCAGATAAAAACTTAATATTTTTCACCCAATCTTTATGATTCTTTCTTGAATCCACTAATAAAGCCGTACCATTATCATTAATCTTACCACCAAACTCTCTAAAAGGTTTCAAATCTATTGTATAAGCACCAAAATTTTGTGCGATTAATGCTGTATGAGTAAAACCTGCTTCAATCTCCTTTAATTGACTTTTCATTTTGTTAAAATCATTCTCCTTTAAAGGCGCAAGCAAAACATCTACATTCTCATAATGGGTAGCATAGTTATTTATATTTCGAGTCCACATTCTACGATATGGTTCATTTATAAATGGGTCATCAACGTTTGGTATAAACTTTAATAAGAAATCTTTATGTTCCTTGGACAAATATTTGTAATTATTGGTAATAATTTTTTCATATTTAAACCAAACAGATTCTTGTGGCAAAATAGGTCTCCTTTCAACTTGATCTGTATCGTTATGATATGTTGTTATAGTTCCATTAGTATCAAAGCCACATAAAACTAATTGTACATTAGTGTCAGGTCTTGCAACTTCAGAAATACCATTAAGTAATTCAATATCATGTAAATGAGAAGAGCCACAAATTAAACCAACACGTAACTTATCAGATTTATTCTTTTCACCATTAAATTGCTTCTCTGATGGGTCAATAGCATTAGGGAATACAAAAACATTTTTGTTATGTTTCTTTAATTCTTTTGCAAAAATATCTGTTGTTGTTGAAACATAATCAGCCAATTCCAAATGTTTAATAATTGGTTCGTGCCACTTTTCCTTTTTAGCCGAAAGACTCATTGGATGGTCATTTCCCAAATAATAAAAATCATCTACATCTACGATTACAGGTATTCCTAAAAATTTTATTGTATTCATTACTTTTAAATCCCTATCCAATTGTTTATGGATATGAATCAAATCGTATTTTTTCAAATATTCTTCTAAATTATTAGAAGGTAAATCTGATAGATAAACAATATCAACATCAAATTCATCTTTATAATGTTCTGCAATATATACATGAGGGTCTATTGAGCGAAATTTCCCAACTCCTGTATGGTCAGAGGGTATAACTAATAATTTAATTTTATTCATTTATAATTTAACCTTTATTTAAAAAATAAAAAATAAATTGAATAAGTCAATATATTTATAGTAAAAAAAGCATAAATTTTTATGAAAAATTTAAATAAATTAATAACTGAATCATTACATTCAACAATTAATGATACTATCAATGAAGATATTGATAAACAGAATAAACTTTGTAAAAAAGTAATGATTGATGAAGGTTTATGGAATGGTTTACAGACTATGTGGAAAGGGGCAAAAGCAATTGGTGGACAAATAATGAATGCAGGTGCTTACGCCAAACAAAATGTTAACTTTCAAAACCAATTAAACAAAGTTAAATATGCTAATGATGTTATACAAGACATGGCAAGAGATGGTGTGATAAATAACAGCACATTAACCTATTGGAATCAACAATTAGCAAAATACACACAATACTTAGAGAACAATATAAATGCTGCTTATAATGCAGGTAATGACTATAGAAATACACAAGCTGCTTCTTATAGCGATATTCAAAAAGCAAAAGGTATTCCTGCTCAAATAATTAAATTACAACGAATGTTAATTACAGCAAAAAACAGTGGTGACACTGCAAAAGCAATTGATTGTATGAAACGTATTCAAGCATTAAAACAACAACAACAACAATTAATGGGTAGACAGCAAAACACTTAAAAAATAAAAAGCAGAACATTTTAATTTGTTCTGCTTTTTTCATCAAAAAAGTAACCTAAAATATATGATTATTTTTTATTTTTAATATTACCTTTAAATGTTAATTTAGCTTCATAAATATCACCATTTTCAGCAATAAAACTAAATTTATCTCCAATTTTCATTGCTTTCAAATCACTAATATTTCCCTTTGCCGTTGATTTACTTTCATTAATGATTCTTTTATTAAGTGCATTAGCATATTTTTTAATTGTATTTTCAACAATATCTTTAATTAAAGAATAATCTACATTACTATGATTAGAATTGCTATTAATATTATTACTATTCTCAATAAAGTTAGTTTCTTCTAAATCATTTTGACTATTTTTAAAACTTTCTATAATCTCTTTAGGTAGAAATCTACCTGCGCTATTATTTTCATTAATTGTCATTCTGTTATTACCAATATTCTCTTTTAATTTAGCCATTCTATCTTGCATCATATTATCATAAGAATCATACTTTTCATCATTTTCTACAATGTTATTTGATGAATTTGAATAATTATCCATCATTATATCAAATGAATCACCTGCAAGTGTTTTTGAATTTTTAAGAAAATTACCTCTATCTTTTTTTCTTTCCGCAATAACATGTGAATCTTGTAAAGCGTCATTATGTATTAATTTCCTCGCTTTACTATTCATAACTTTTTCTTTAATTAGATTGAAACTTGATGTATCTAATGTTGTAATATTATCGGCAGCTCCCATGTTTAAATAAATTATTTAATTATTTTCTTCATCAGTATTACGCTTTATAGGTCCATGATAATTACTCATTTCATCATCTTTATTGAGTAATTTTTGTTGATTTTGTCTTTCTTGTTCAGCTTTATCATACTCTCCCCAATACCTTGCTTTTTCATCATCGGTTCTCTCTGTATTTGAAACATTCTTTCTATATTCTGAATATTTTTTACTTGTTGGTCTTGAAGTAAATATGTTGTTTTTCTTTTGTTTAATCGGTCCTTTAGGCATTACATCAAGTTTACTTAAATCCATAGTTGGTAGCTCATTGTTTTTAATTGCATTCGTATTTTTTCTCGCTAAATCAAGTGAAGGTTGATACATGTTGTCATTTGCATTATCAAAAGTTACCATGTCAATTATACTTGAAGCATACTTATGCGCATTTTTATATTCAGGAGCATTTGCAAATCTATCTTTAGGTTCTGAAATAAAATGTTTATTACTCAATGTTTTCCATGAACCACTTTCAATTTTATTAATATCAAGAGTTTTCCATGCAGGTTTTCCTCTATAGGTATCTCCTTCCCATTGATAAACTAAAAGTAATGTATTTCCGCTACTCTTATGGATAAACAACATATATGGTTCAATAGTTCTAACGCCTGTTGCATGAGCTTGATTATCAATATATTTTAGTCTAACGACATTTTTGTTATTGATAGCATCTGTAATTACATTTTGCTCAACAGACTCATTTAGAACATTTTTCAATATGTTGTATAAGTTTAATTTCATTTTTTGTTGTTACTGTTAGAAATTCTTTAAAGTTTGACCAACGAAATACTGACCTTGTGATATGTTTTCAGCTGTTTTTACTAAATTGGAACTATATTGATTTTCTCTGTTATAAAGTTCGCTTGCTAATGATTTATTACGTCCACCAATGTCATTTCTACCTTCAATATCGTAAATACCACCACCATGAGCTGTATCAAAATTGGAATAATTTATCATGTTTGTTGGTTTTGTACAATCAGGTAACCATGCTGTATGACCTCCATGACCTGTACCCTTACCTTGTGCATCACCGTCACTTAAAGCATCTTTGTGACCTGCATTGTATTGGTTATCTATGTTGTAATCAGAACGTACTATCTCATTATGTCTTTCGGTAATTCCCCTTAACTCAAGACAAGTTTGACCATTTTCGTTAATTGTTGACATATCTACTGTAAAATTTAAATATTTTATTTTAATAATAAATAGTTTATTGGTAAAATTTTTATTAAATTTAACTATTTAATTTATAATTAAAATTTATTAAAATGAAAAAAAAATTAATTTATTTCTTCTTTTGGATTGCTAAAACTGTTCAACAAGACAAACTGTTACATAACAAATTTGGTAATTTAATTGCTTTTATTTTTTCAATACTATGCCTCTCTTTGGGGATTAATCTTATCATTTCAGGTTTAATTGGATTGTTAATGGCTACATTGGTAGGTGTTATTAAAGATTTCTGGTTTGACACTAAAGTACAGAATGAAAAATCTGATATTCACGATGTGTTAGCAACTTCACTTGGAGGATTTGAAGTTTTTTTAATTGAAATTTTTATTTATTTTTTAATTTAACTTTTTCAATGTTGTTTAACACCGTTCCATTTACGGTATAATCCGTTAATATATTCTAGTTATATTATATAATATATATTATTA
>FLSB01003642.1_pt1 | contig 33547 bp, 33 predicted proteins | sample 1550551 | NCBI WGS metagenome assembly FLSB01 (sample SAMEA4031774, study PRJEB14383) | metagenome | biome: human; feature: oral; material: saliva | place: Philippines | collected 2014 | reverse complement strand
CCACGGATTGGATTCCAATCGATAATATTGTCTATCTGAGAAAAGAAGGTCTGCTTGACCTTACGCTGACCGACTAATAGGTCGGCAAAACTGAGAGAGGAAAGTTGCTGTTTCATACTATAAAGGTACGAAAAAATAATGATATAAGCAAATTTCTAAACTAAGAGTTTTGCAGAGGTCTCAGTATAGAAAATAATTAGTTCTTCCATTAAATGCGTAGATAAGGCTTTTGAATGTTCTTAAGCTATTAAAGAAAATAGCAATGCGTACTATTTCTATACAATGCACAATATTCTGTTAGCTGAAAACAACCAAGCTGCATTTTAAGGAGCTATACTCTAAATCTTAATCAATGCACAAATCTATCTATTTAATAGGAGAACCCAAAGACATTGTATTTGTGTATAACACAAAAGACGAATCTTAATCACTTCACCCAAACAATATGGCTTATGTATTCCCAGAACATATCTGATGTAACACATAAGCCAAGTTATAAAACTATCAATAAATTACTTTAAAAAGAGATGTAAGCTAAACAAATATCCCCTACTCTCCCGTATAGAACTTAATAAGCTTTGTCACACCCAAATTACAAGCTGGACAAAACTCAGGATGCATATTCGTACGCATACGGCAGTCTGGGTATGCACGATAAACACCATGCTGAGAATAGCCTGCAGGCTCATAAACTCCAACCTTCCACTTATCTCGACGAACATTAGCTTTGTCAAGATCGGCTGGTTGTGGTGTTGGTATAGGAGTTTTCTTGTCAATAAGCTTTTCCCATTTACCATGGAAATCTACTAAGGTAGTCAAGTTTGGCTCCCAAGGTTCCACATCAGTAGGGTACATATTAATCTGTTCTTTCTCGTACGCATATTCGTCTCCCAAACCTGCAAAAGAATGTCCAAACTCATGAACAACAACAGGTTTGAAATAAGAGTTGCGAACCATTGAGAGGTTATATGAGTTAAGAATACCTCCTCCACCGTACTTTTCTGTGTTGACAAGCACTATAATATGCTCATAAGGCGTACCAGCCAACCAGTCGTGTAGGTCTTTCAAATGCAATGTCGTAAGATATCGATCACTATAAAACGTGTCGAAATGAGAGTGAAGAGCTGTGTTTTTCCATATACCTTTTGATGGTTCTGAAGTGCCACTCTCTACAGAAGGTGCTTTAACTGCAATAACATTAAAGCGTTGACGCAATGATTTAAACGGCTCGTGTGCGAAAAGAGCTTCATTAGCAGTTTGGCATGCCTCAATGAAATTAGGCATCTCTGCTTCAGTATATCCCTCTGCGATGTATGCAATATGAATACAACGTGTCGTATCGGCAGCTTTCTGTAATGTTTCGTAAGGCGTAACAGAATGCTCGCCAATATGACGAATAAGAATATCCTTTGGATTAACTGTATGACTCATAGACACAGTTGGTTGACGACGATTGTTTCTTAATTCAACTGTAATATCCACAGTATCTTTGGGGAAAGGAACCAGGAAAACATTTTCAAAGGATTTTTCTGACGGCTTCTTTGCTTCATCATACGTTAACCATTCTTGGAAAAGAGTTGAGAAAGAATTGCGATAAATAACTTTCTGCGTACGATGATCACGAACAATTACCTGTCCGTTCCCTTCAACAGGAACCTCTGCTAAACGATCATGTTTACCATACCAGTGCGGAATACGTGACAACTCGTCTACAGCAATCGTCTGATGCTGTGCATTACCAGCAAAGATGTAATCTAAACGAAGAGTTGCATCATCGAAATAACGACTGAAATCTTGGGCAGAAACAGTCATAGCGAGCGCCAAGAATAAAAGTGTAATAATTTTCTTCATAGGTCTTTAATTAAATCAGGAATTTTCAAATTAAATTATATAAGCAGGAAGAATACTGAAAAGAAGATTACTATCCTTACTTATTTATATCTATTGCAAAGTTATCAATAATAATGAAGAAAGACAAAAAATAAATGCTATAATTCACTGCAAGAGATTGTTAAATCTCAAGAAAAATAATCATAGTGGAATAGACCTTGGATAATTATAGATTACAACGTGAGGCTATTTAATTAGTTATGACGCTATGAAGAAACAGAATATGTACTTTCATTAATAGTAAAAACAAAAACGTAAAACAAAAATTTGGTCGTTTGTTTTTTTTGATGTATCTTTGCATCGCATTACCGCCGATATGGCTCAGTTGGTAGAGCAACGCATTCGTAATGCGTAGGTCCCCGGTTCGAGTCCGGGTATCGGCTCCATTAGCGGAATTAGCACATCGGTAGTGCACGGGCTTCCCAAGCCTGTGAGGCGGGTTCGACTCCCGTATTCCGCTCACAGATTATTAAATTAAAGGCATCCTTTCGGATGCCTTTAACTTTATCTACAGAAAGTATTCATCTATTATAAAAGAATAGAAAAGAACTAATCAAAACTCCTGCTTTCTACAATATTGTAATCGGCATATTTTTTATCAACTACAATTAGAAAGAAAGGTTGAGTAAAATAAGTTTGTACTTTTCCTTGTTCTAATTTGTAAAGCAAATCAAGCTGTTTGCCTTTAAGAGTTAAAGAAAGAGGTTCTAAGACCGTCTTTCGATTAGTTTGTGGAAGGATAAAAGCTATTGCAAATTTCTTATTAAAATCAATCTTTGTCGGTTCACCTCCCTTACCCATGAATGTAGCTTCACCAAATTCCTTTTCAAGAGATGCTCGTGACAATATCTTCTTTATAGTCGGTCTCTTTTCAGTACCAACATGGAAATAATTGCGAGCTTCCATAAAATTAATTTCCCTTGAACTATTGACTACTGCCTTATTACTGCCACAGGATGATAACAACATAATAACGGCAGCAAGAGCTAATATAATTCGTTTCATAATATACTCTCTTATCAAATAAATTTATATGTACAACTTTCTAATTTGATATGCTAAAGACTTGTAAGCATAAACAACACCATTTTGACAGTCTGACCATCAATAAAATATGTCATCGTGCACAAAATTAATTAAATTATATCATTCTAAGACTTTTGATGAGTTAAAGATAGTTAACTGCGTGTGTGGCACAACTTTTGCAGCTTATAGAATATATTTATTGAGATTCAATATAATAAATTATCAATTAAAATAAGAATATATGGCACATGGACATGATGTACTCCACATGATGGAGGGCAACACTTACGCAACAAAAGAAGACTTGGTAAAGGCTATCATCGCTCGTTTTGGGACAGAAGAACGATTCCATACTTGCTCAGCAGAGGGTATGGATGCTAATGAGATTGTTGATTTCTTGGCAGAGCGTAGCAAGTTTACCTTGGTTCAAGAAGGTTTCACAGTTGATACAAGTAAGATTTGCAACCATTAAGATTAAAGATTATTAGAAAAATTAAATTCATTGCTCTATACATTAGAGCTTAATAAAGTCAATAGATTATGATTAAAATTTATGGAATGAAAACTTGTCCAGACTGTATTGCTGTAGACAAGCATGTAGAAGGTGATAATCGATACGAAATTATTGATATTGGTTCACATATAAAGTATTTGAAAGAGTTTCTCCACCTTCGTGATAATAATTCAGTCTTTGATGATGCCAAGAAGTATGGATATGCTGGTGTCCCTTGCTTCGTACTTGAGGATGGTACTGTAACATTATCACCAGAAGAAGCTGGTATCAACCTAAATGAAACACCTGCAGCATCTTGTCGCCTTGATGGTTCAGGTTGCTAATAAATAATGAAATCCTTGTCGTCTTGAAAAGCTGTTTAAACTAAGATGACAAGGATTCATTTCTTCTGTCATCGTTTATAACATTGAAATACTTTATTATTTGCACTTTACAGACAATATAAAAAGGTTCTTCCATTAAATGCGTAGGTTGGAAAAAGAATAAAGGCTTATGCACTTGCAGGGTATGACTGTCCCAAATCAGATGGTCTTACATTGGAAAATAAACTACAAGATATGATGCAAAAAGACAAATTCATGCTGTGTCTGTTTATTAGCATGTCTTTCTGCCTTTACAGACAATTTATTACCATAACATCGGTGTATGTAAATATTTTTACGCAGTTCAGAACTGACATATACTCTTCTGGCTTCTAAAAGATGCCTGATTGGCTTGCAATAGATGCTCTTTTAGCGTATTACTAACGCCCTTTTGAAGTCCAACTAAGCACCTTTTAAGAATGACTTGATAACCAGTTGATTGGCCGCTGGTTATAAACTTACTTTTTTGCATTTGTTTTTTATATTTGCAGATGATATGTCTGAAATTATGTAATGACTTTTCAAACTATTGTCTGTATTTTGAACGTATTAAAATAAAAAGGTTGTTTTGCATCGGAGGGTGATGATAGAATGGACAGTTGACTGCCTTGCCCATGTATTTTGTTTGATGAATCACTTTGAGTCTTCTGTTAAAGCTGTACGAAAAGCATCCACGCATTTAACGGAAGAGCCTATAAAAAATACAGAGAAAATAAACTAAAGACTTATATTGTTTTCTAAACAAGTGATGCACCAGCACATTCTATACTAATTGTTTCTGTATTATAACATTCTTAATACACTATTTCGTGATTAGTCCTTTAAAGGCACATAGAATACTATCTACAATTAAAAGAGGCAAATCAAAAAAAGCACCCCATAAAAGGAGTGCTTTCTATTTATTATCAAAAAAACTATTTTGCATACGCAACAGAACGGATTTCACGGATGACTGTAATCTTAACTTGGCCAGGATAAGTCATCTCATTCTGAATCTTTTCCGCAATCTCAGAACTTAGCTTCTCACTTTCTGCATCATCCATCTTATCTGCTCCTACGATTACTCGAAGTTCGCGACCTGCTTGAATAGCATAGGTCTTCGTTACACCAGGGTAACTCATTGCTATTGCTTCAAGATCATTTAGTCGCTTAATATATGCTTCTACAATTTCACGACGTGCACCTGGACGTGCTCCGGAAATAGCATCACATACCTGTACGATTGGAGCGAGAAGAGTTGTCATCTCAACTTCATCATGGTGCGCAGCAATAGCATTACAGATATCTGGCTTCTCTTTATACTTTTCAGCTATTTTACCACCATAAAGAGCATGTGGTAAATCCGTCTCTTCATCAGGTACCTTGCCAATATCATGTAACAATCCGGCACGTTTAGCTTTCTTCGGATTCAAGCCTAACTCACTTGCCATAACCGCACAGAGATTGGCTGTTTCACGAGCATGCTGTAGAAGATTCTGCCCGTATGAAGAACGATATTTCATCTTACCAATAATTCGAATCAACTCTGGATGAAGGCCATGAATGCCTAAATCGATAGCTGTACGCTTGCCCGTCTCTATAATCTCATTATCAAGCTGCTTCTTCACCTTTGCTACAACTTCCTCAATACGTGCAGGATGAATACGACCATCTGCAACAAGCTGATGAAGTGCCAAACGACAAATCTCACGACGAACAGGATCAAATGCAGAAATGACAATTGCTTCAGGCGTATCATCAACAACTATCTCAACACCTGTTGCTGCCTCCAAGGCACGAATATTTCGACCTTCACGCCCAATGATACGTCCTTTAACTTCATCACTATCAATGTGGAAAACACTAACAGAATTTTCTATAGCTGTTTCAGTTGCAACGCGCTGAATAGTTTGAATGACAATCTTCTTTGCTTGTTGATTAGCATTAAGTTTTGCTTCGTCAACAATTTCATTAATATAAGAAGCAGCATCAAGTTTAGCTTGATCTTTCAGACTCTCTATCAAACGCTTTTTTGCTTCTTCTGAACTAAGTCCTGAGAGTTCCTCAAGCTTCATTCTCTCTTGCTCCTGCATCTTCTCAAGATCCTGTTGCTTAATTTGTAGCAACTTCTTTTCATTATCAACGCGCTGCTGTTGTTGCTCAACATCTTGCTTACGGCGATTTATTTCCTCTTGACGCTGATTCAACGTTACCTCACGCTGCTTTAAGCGGTTTTCACCTTGCTGAATTTTCAGCGTACGCTGCTGAACTTCTTTTTCAAGTTCACTTTTCTTATTAAGGAATTTCTCTTTAACTTCAAGCAGCTTCTTTTCTTTAATAACTTCTGCAGCCTTTTCCGCTTTATCCATTGTATCCTTATACTTTCCAGTTAAGATATAACGAAAAAAAGCAAACCCTCCAGCACATCCTGCTGAAAGACATACCACAGCTATTATAACTGTTACAATTGGACTCATTGATTATTTATATGAATTAAATTAAATATTCTTATTATCACTTCAGTGCATCTTCTATTTCTGAAGTGAGTTTACTAAGAATATCATTGAATGGAGCTGTATCATTACGTACACCTTCTTTCTTATATCGCAATGCAATATCAAGCATAGCCATATATATAATATCCTTATCACCCTTTTTCCCCTTAAAAAGAGTAGAATAAGTATTAATTGTGTCGGTAATAAGTTTGGCTGCCGAACGATAATACTCCTCATCTTCTCGTGGAACATTTACGGAAAGTTCTGCATCATATACATGCAATCTTATATGTAGCTTATCGTCTGCCATTGTATTCTAATTTATTTCTCACTTAGAAGTGTGATACACTTATTTACATCCCGGATAAGTTTGGCAACACGCTTCTGTGCGGTTTCCATGTCTCCATCCGTAACTTCAAGCATCTTGGCCATTTTCAACGAATTATAATCAGCTTGTGCTTGAGACAACTCCTCTTGTAGCTGCTTTATCTCCTGCTCACGCTGATCAACAAGTGTGTACAACTCATCATTCTCTTTCTTCAGTGTTTCGTACTGAAGAATCATCTGGCGTACACGCGTCGCAAACGTATTCAGAATCTTCTCATTTGCATTCATAGCTAATATATTCGTTTTGGCTACAAAATTACATTAAAGTTTCTATTTAAGCAAATATATACCTAATTATTTTGACGATGAATCATCCGCAGGCTTTGGTTCTTTCTTTGCAAGCATCACTATCTGATAAACAAAATCTGATGTCCACTTACGGCTAAACCCAAGACGCTGATTATACTGACGAACAGCCATAACAGACTTGATAACTCCCGGATCAGAAAAGCTGTTTTTATCAAAAATATCGTTTACCGTCTTTTCTGTCATCGTATAGATTGCTTTCTTAAAGAAACCAGGAACACGCAATTTGAATTTCATCAAATTACCAATCAGCATCATCAAATCTTGTGTGTAGCCTTGGAACTGATAAAGATAAGGCTGAATATCTTGCATCTTCTTACAATTCTTCTTGATGCTTGCATCTATCTCATCAAAGAAATTATCATCTACATTATAAATACTTTTCATAGTCTTACGCACACTGGCTTTTTCTCCAACTCCCAACTTGTTATTGAGTGTTGGTACACGGAATGTTTGCTTGTATGTACGAAGGTCTGGTAACATAGCTAAGTTATTGATACCCAAACGAGCTGCTAACACTGCTTGAAAGTAAACTCGAACAAGTGTCATGTAATCTTCCATTCCACCAGTCTTAGCTTGTTCAGCATCTTTTTTTCCAAAGAGTTTTGATAAGAATCCCATATCTTTTGTTTAAAGTTTTAAAGTTATTAAGATAAATCTTTTGATTTTACTCGATTGCAAAGTTAATAAAAAAACATGAAAAACGCCTATTAAGCAAATGATTTCTCATTTTCACAGCTTTTAATCAAATTAAATTTATTACCTTTGCAATCAAGATATACTATATTATAAATGAAAGCGTGTAACAGCAAATACTTAACGAGCATATTGGTTATTCTCTACGACATAGTCCCTTTGAGTATAACCTCATTGCTATCTATACACGTACTGACAGCGAAAAGCGCTGAAAGTTTTCATGGAATTAATGCTTAAACATATAGAGAGAGTCAACAACTACTAATTAAAAACAGATATCAAACCATACTATTATGAAAGGAATTGTTCTTGCAGGTGGCTCTGGCACACGCCTCTACCCTATCACAAAAGGAATAAGTAAGCAGCTTATACCAATTTATGATAAGCCCATGATTTACTATCCAGTATCCGTTTTGATGCTGGCTGGAATTAAAGAGATTCTTATTATTTCAACTCCATTTGACTTACCAGGTTTCAAACGTCTTTTAGGAGATGGAAGTAGTTTTGGAGTACGCTTCGAATATGCCGAACAGCCTTCTCCTGACGGTCTTGCACAAGCTTTTATTATTGGAGAAGAGTTTATAGGTAATGATTCTGTGTGTTTAGTTTTAGGAGACAATATCTTTTATGGAGCCGGATTTAGCACACTATTACGGAATAGTGTGAAGAGGGCGGAAGAAGACAACAAAGCAACTGTCTTTGGTTATTATGTAAATGATCCTGAAAGATATGGAGTTGCAGAATTTGACCATAATGGGAAATGTCTTAGTATAGAAGAAAAACCTGAACATCCTAAGAGTAACTATGCTGTAGTGGGACTATATTTCTATCCGAACAGTGTTGTTGAGATTGCTAAGAACATAAAGCCATCACCAAGAGGAGAGTTAGAGATTACGACTGTCAATCAATGCTATCTTAAACAAGAAAATTTAATGGTACAGACACTCCAACGTGGCTTTGCATGGCTTGACACAGGAACACATGATAGTTTATCTGAGGCAAGTACATTCATAGAGTGCATAGAGAAACGACAAGGACTTAAGGTTGCTTGTTTAGAAGAGATTGCATACAAAAAAGGCTGGATAACGATAGAAAAATTAAAAGAAGAGGCACAGCCAATGATAAAGAATAATTATGGTAAATATCTTCTTCAACTTGCAGAAGAGAATAAGAATACAAAATAAATCCTTTACAGAATAATAAGAAAAATAATAAATATGGAAGAAACAACTAAATTAGAACAAGGGAAGGAACAAGAAGTCCGTGAAGGGCTTTCTTCCTTTGATTTTGCCACCCTTTATCGAACAATCGTTCTCAATTGGTATTGGTTTGTACTGTCATTAATAATCTTTGGCAGCTTAGGAGCGATTTATCTTCGATACACAACACCAATGTATCAGTCTACTGCTAAATTATTGATTAAAGATGAAAGCGGTAGTAACAGACGTGGACAGTCTTTACAAAACATGTCAAACCTTGGTATCATCTCAAACTCAACTGGTATTGACAATGAGATGGAGATTCTTACATCACACTCTCTTGCAGAAGACGCTATTAGAGACTTAAAGTTATATGTTAACTACTCAACAAAAGGACGAGTTAAAGACGTTATCTTATATCGTAACCAACCACTTAATGTTGATGTTGACCCAGAGCATCTCGAGAAATTAAATGCGCCTATCGACTTAACAATTACTAAGGACAGTATCTTCTACATCGTCAGTGGAACATACTATGTACCCACAAATGACAACTCAAACGAGGGACCTTATTCTATCAACAGAAAGATAACAAATCTTCCTGCTACTATAGCAACTCGTGCTGGTATTATTACGATTAGCTCTAATTACGGACATACATTAAAGAATTCAGATGTTCTGAACGTTAGTATCCTTTCACCACGAATGGCAGCTAACAAGTATACAAGTGAGTTGCAAGTTTCTCAAACAGCAAAATCAACCTCTATTGCACAGTTACAACTGACTGATGAGGTACCACAACGTTCTCTTGACTATTTGAAACAATTAGCCATTGTATATAATCGTCAAGCAAATGAAGACAAGAATACAATTGCACTTCGTACAGATAAGTTCATTAATGATCGTCTGTCTAAGATTAATACAGAACTTGGCAAGACTGAAGGCGAGCTACAGAACTACAAACAGAAGAATGGCATTGTTGAACTACAAATGAATGCAGGCAACTCTGTTGCTAATCAGAATAATTCTGAACTTAAACTTGCTGACGTTGAAACACAGATAGAGTTGTTCAACACCATTGCAAGAGAAGTTGAAAGCTCATCTCGTAACCTCACTCAGGTAATCCCATCTAATGTTGGATTGGATGACCAGAGTTCAACATCCTTAATTAATAAGTACAATGAGTTAGTACTTGAACGTAACCGTTTGTTACGTAGCGCATCTGAAAGCTCACCTGTAGTAGAACCACTTACAGCTCAGATTCGCGAACTAAATGGTAACATTCGCCGTGCAATAGCAGCGGCCCGTCAAAACCTACTAATTCAGCGTGATGCTGTTTCTGCACAAGTAAATAAGTATAACGGTCAGGTAGCAGAGACTCCACAACAGGAGCGTATGCTGACACAGATTGATCGTCAGCAGGAGGTTAAGTCTGGACTTTACCTTATGTTATTGCAAAAACGTGAGGAAAATAGCATTTCTTTGGCTGCTACTGCTGACAAGGGTAAACTTATCGATGACCCACAGTTAGTAGGAAAGATTAGTCCTAAGTCAACTTCTATTATGATGGTTGCACTTTTAATTGGATTAGTAATCCCTGTTTTAGTAATACTTGTACTACAATTCTTTCGTTATAAGATTGAAGGTCACGATGATGTTGCACGCCTTACTAAGCTACCTATCATCGCTGATGTTGCTGTTGCAAGTAACAAAGCTAAGGGTAAAGCTGATATCGTTGTACACGAAAATCAGAACAACCAGATGGAGGAGATTTTCCGATCTATGCGAACCAATCTTCAGTTTATGCTGAAAGAAGGTCAAAAGGTTGTACTCTTCACCTCATCTACTTCAGGTGAGGGTAAAACCTTCAACGCTGCTAACCTTTCTGTTAGTTTTGGTCTCTTAGGCAAAAAGGTTATTTTGGTTGGTCTTGATATTCGTCGACCACGTTTGGCTGAATTGTTTGGTATCAACGATCATAAGCATGGTATTACAAACCTCCTTGTAAAGGATAATCCAACAGCAGAGGAACTACAAGAACAAATCTTACCTTCTGGTGTTAATAAGAATTTGGATTTACTTATGGCCGGTCCTATTCCTCCTAACCCAGCGGAGCTTATTGCGCGCAACTCATTAGATATCATCATAAATCTCTTGAAAGAAAAGTATGATTATATCATGATTGATACTGCTCCTGTTGGCTTGGTTACTGATACGCTCCAGATTGCACGTGTTGTAGACGCTTCAATCTATATGTGTCGTGCAGACTACACACCAAAATCAAGTTTCAACTTGATTAACGCACTTGCAAACGAAAACAAGTTCCCAAATATGGCTATCGTCCTTAATGGCATCGATATGTCTAAGAGAAAGTATAGCTATTACTATGGTTATGGTGGCTATGGAAAATATGGTAGATATGGTAGAGCAAGTTATGGTACAAGCTACGGACAGTATGGTAACTATGGCAACTATGGTAACTACACAAATAGTCACTATGGAAATAAGAATGATAATTCTGTAAAGAGATAAAATCTAAAACAAGAGAATAATTCTAAAAAGACAATGATAATTGCAGTTGACTTCGATGGCACCATCGTAGAACATAAATATCCTAAAATCGGTAGCGAACTTCCCTTCGCTACCGATACTCTTAAAATGCTGATAAAAGATGGCCATCAACTTATCTTATGGAGTGTTAGGGAAGGTGATTTACTCCAAGAAGCTGTTGACTGGTGTCATGAACGTGGGGTCGATTTCTGGGCTGTTAACAAGGACTACCCTGAAGAGGAGAAGGAAAAGAACAATCATTTCTCCAGAAAACTAAAGGTTGAGATGTTTATTGACGACCGTAATCTTGGAGGATTACCTGATTGGGGGACTATCTATCAAATGATAACCAACCATGAGACATGGGAGAGCCGCAACTATGCTCATCGCTCTTTTGAAGATCATCAACCTCCAAAAAAGAAACACTGGTGGAATTTTTGATAATAGGACTTACTTCCCCAAGACGCACTGATCGGTTTAAGAGTCTCAAAGATTGAGATTACTTAATATAAAATAGGAGATAATCACAGTTGATTATCTCCTATTTTATATTAAGCAACTACACCTTTTCTTTATTCCAAGTAGGTTTCTATAATAATGATCAACAACAATGGTTGTTAACAAATAAAAATCTAACTGCATCTATCAAACTTTAAGGACTTATTTACCAAATTTTGATATATTAGTAACAGTCTATAGTTGTTCACTTGAATCTATGTTATCTAAACTTGATTTCTGGCTTAGAGTCTTCCAGCCTCACCCAAATAACTATCCTTAAAACCAAGGAAATACAAGACACCATCCAACCCTATAGTGGTAATATTCTGTTCTGCTGTTGCCTGCACACGAGGCTTTGCATGAAATGCTATACCTAATCCTGCGTCAGATAACATAGGAAGGTCATTAGCTCCATCACCAACAGCGATAGTTTGTGCAAGATTAACCTTTTCTACTTGAGCAATTAATTTTAGTAGCTCTGCTTTCCGTTTGCCATCAACAATCTCACCAACGTAACGTCCAGTTAACTTATTATTCTCATCTATCTCAAGCTCATTTGCGTAAACATAGTCAATCCCATATTTCCGCTGAAGATATTCACCAAAATAAGTAAACCCTCCACTTAATATTGCTATCTTATATCCACACTGCTTTAACACGGTCATCAAGCGATCTACACCTTCCGTGATAGGCATTGACCTTGCTATATCCTCCATAACACTGGCATCAAGACCTTTCAATAAAGCAACACGTCGTGTGAAACTTTCTTTGAAATCTATCTCACCACGCATAGCTTGTTCTGTAATTTCAGAAACCTCTTTCCCTACTCCAGCACGCTTTGCTAATTCATCTATACATTCTGTTTGTATGAGCGTAGAATCCATATCAAAACATATAAGTCGACGCATTCGCCTATACATGGTATCCTTCTGTAAAGAGAAATCAATACCTTGTTCATGACTCATCTGCATGAGGTCTGCTTGCATCTGTCTGTAATCTTTTGGAGTACCACGCAACGAGAATTCAATGCAAGCTCTCACACTTTGATTACTTTTACGTATACTTTGACGACCCGTCAAACGTAGAATAGAATCAATATTCACTCCCTGCCCTGTAATCACACGTGTTGCCCCTTCGATATTGCGTGCAGAGAGAGATCTACCGATAATGGTTAGAATATATCTATTTTTACCTTGCTCGTTAACCCAATCTTCGTATTCATTGTCTGCAACTGGGGAGAAGCCAATATTTACACCAAGCTCCGTTGCCTTAAACAATAGCTCTTTCATTACTTGCCCAGCTCCTTTTTCATCAATACGAATAAGAATACCGAGTGACAATGTGGAATGGATATCTGCTTGACCAATATCTAAGACATGTGCATTATAATGTGCGAGGATAGCCATTACTGCTGTTGTCAGTCCTGGCCTATCTTGTCCTGTAATACGGATAAGGATTAGTTCTTCTTGTTCTGCCTTTGTTTCTTTCATAAATAATAGTTTGTAAATACAAAAGTACTCATTTTATATGAAATGAACAAGATTAGCACACCTTTTACTTTTGTATAGCACATCTACGATCTAATAAATAAAGAAATTAGTGCCTTATTCCCTATATAGAATGTTGATTCTCTGAACTAAGAATCTTCAAAATTATAGTACAATTAAGATTACAAAAAGTAAAGGATTTATTATGCACAATTCCTATAACATTTTAAATTTCATTTTCCTGTCATATTTAACATTTCATGCAATGACACTATAAACCAACAAGTTAGATAGACAATTCGGATGACAGGAATGACAGGAAAAATATTTTTAAAGAATGAATTACTGTCAATGCTATTTAAAAAATAACTTATATGATAAAAGTGGGTCTTTTGAATTTTGAAGTGATAATAATTCGCCCAAGCTTAGGTCTCCGACGAAATGTCACACAGAGAAAAGGAGAGTATGAAGGGTTATCAAATCAAAGCACTGATAGTCACGGAGACGCCATCGATGCGTGGAACAACGGAGATATTTTGCCTATTCCATTAGCAATTTATACACAAAGCGTTTCTCCCAAAAGACTGGTTAGGAATCTGTACACTACACTTCCGTCTCTCTTTATGCCATCGGCACCTCCGTAATATAACCTTTGCCCCAATCTCTCCGTAACTCTGTGCACCTTATTATATAAGAGTTTTAGTTTATCATTTCATATCTCGGAAGATCAAAAAAATGATTATTAGAAGTCAGAGTTGGTTATATGTCAAAGGGTGAATGAATAAGAAACGAGTAAGTTTCTTTCCTCTCTTTATTCTGCAATGCCTCAAAGAACCTTCTATCAATGCTGCTACGATAACAATTTTCTCGTAGAAAACGAAGTAGACGAGAAGAAATCCAGACTATAAACTTTGAGTTTCTTACATCTTCGTTAGGGAATTTCTTCAAAGCCGTTTTTCATTGAGGTATTAATACCGACAAAATTCTGGTAACCAAAGTCCTTATATAAGATAAATCAATTTTAATGGAGTGTTGTAACTATGAAAATAAAGCTTCTCAAATAGTTATAAGATGCAAGATGTACAATAAAACAAATAATCTTCAAAAATAAATTCCGATTTCTTTGGATTTCTCAAGAATGTTATATACATTTGCCAATGTGGAAATCATCCGCTTATAGTGGACGACAGAAGCATTTATTCTCACATTGGTACGATGCAGAAAGCGAGCGCACAGTGAAAACGAGTGGCGAGCATGAAGCCATCTATGTGAATTATCATGCAAGTAGAGTGCAATACTAAGCTTGCTTCAATGATGGCTATTAATGGCGCAAAAGATTTAGGAAAATAGGAAAGGGCATCTGCAAGAAAATAGTAGTGAACAACGTTGGAAGCCACACTAATTCTGATTATGTATGAAATATATTTTTTTTACCATTATGATATTTTCGGTATTTTCATGCAAGCAACCAAATTCTTGTACAAGGGAATTCTATATTGTCAATTTCCAAAATAACGAAAAGTGTTTTAAACTACTTGTCGATTTTTTCAACAGTCAAAAAATTATCAACAATAAAGAAGAACAGATTGTTTTTTCTTTAAATAGATACAAAGATGATGTCAATATTGACATTATTCCTTACATAATAGATGATAAGAAAACGCAAATTTCTTTGAGTAACATTAGGGCAAACTTTAAGATGTGCAAGAAAATTCTTTCAAAATATAATATTAATATTCAAAGAGGTGATGTTGAAATTGTAACAAATAGTCTTAAAACAATAAATTGTAGAATGGTAAGAAATACTAACTATTATAGCGGACAAATGGAATTTGTTCCTTACCAAGAATGTAATATATATCATTCTTATATCTACCACAAGATAGAGATAAGCCATGACATTATAAAATTTACAGGCAATCCCATTAGTTCGTCTCTTCTTGGAAAACATTTTACGCTTTCAAATGAGAGTATATTATAACCAAATAAGAAGATTCACAGCATGATGATTGTGCCGTTTATGCCTCAAATCGGGAGTTATTGCAATAATCATCTGATTATCAATGTGTGTGTGTGTTTAAGATTAGGCGTAAAGGCGGGGAAAGATTCTCTGCCTTTTGCTATTTTACGCAAAAAAATAATAAGCCAACAAAAAGTTTTTGGAGCTTTATGCTCCAGATTGTAAGTTGAGTTTCAATGTCCGCATCGCCACTCAAACAATATTCTCAAAAGAGGTAAAGTAACAGGTAAACAACGCTAATGATGTAAGAATTGCTGGAAGCGTTTTATTACCGTCTACAACATGCAAAGCCTATCTTCCTAACATGGATAACTGACCAAAGAGCGATTGGGCAATCACAGCACGATACTAACGTTGGGTATTATGATTTATCAGCATTCATTCTTGTTTACTCTCAAGAGATTTTGTCAGCAGCACTGCTTACTGTTGCAGTCTGATGAGAGTTTGGTAATAGGTTTCGAGTTTTCCAAGCAGTCGTTGAGCAGTGGCGACAGAATGATAAGTCTTGAGGCCTTTCACGGCTTCGTTGTAAAGCACACCTATCTTATGAGTCAAGGCAACGATTTCTGTTAGTTCTCTAAGCAAGTTTCTTTTGAAGGGTCTTCCATGATGACCTTAAAGGCTTCGCTCAAGAGCCTTGCTCGGATTATAAACATTGAGTTTCTTACATTCTCATTAGAAAATCACTTCAAAGCCACTTTTCAATGAGATATTAATATCGCCAAGAGGTTGATAACCAGAACATGCCTTTTTAGTAATATGTTCTAATGGAGTGTCGCAATTAGTAAAAACGAAGCCTTCTCAAATAGCCATGGGATGCAAGATGTCCTATAAAACAAAAACCTCAAAAATAAATTCCGATTTCTTTGGATTTCTCAAGAATGTTATATACATTTGCCAATGTGGAAATCATCCACTTACAGTGGACGACAACAGCATGTATTCTCGCATTGCTACGATGCTGATAGCAAGCGCACGGTGACCACTTGGGTAGCAGTAGTTACATCACCAACTTGGACGGTAAAGAATAGGCTGGTTAAACAACTTGCCTTACGTGGAATTAAGCATTCCGCTAATCAGATAGTAGGTGTAGGCGAAAATTCTACTGAAAAAATCCTATTCCTTGAGCGAGGAAATGCTAATACGGGATTACAACATATAATATATTGGCATGATGCAGAGTTTGCAAAAGCAGGAATCTCAAAGGGGAATATATCTAAATTTATAATGCAAGCCATCCTAACAGGAAGAAAAGTAGGTATGCAGGAATCTATACCTATTTATAAAACAACCTTTAATGGTACTACTCATAGAGTTGCTGTCACGGTCGGGAACAATGGATTTTTGTTAGTGCAAATATGGTTTCTAAATAAATAGAGATTCTATGAATAAATATCTGAAAATAATGCCTGAATATGGATGTAGCCCTCTATGGGTTAGTGATAATAATGGGACTTTTAAGAATATAGACATCAGGAAAGTAGGTTCATCTTTAGTAAATAGAATAGATGTTTGGAACCAATTATATCAAAGTACTCTTAATCAGGAATATCCTCCTGAGTCAGGTTTCGTAAATACTATAGAAATGTATAATTTTGAAAAAGAGGGTATAAGAATATGGAAAGATTTATTGAACATATATTTTAATATAGCTAAGATTGCTTATTGGAGCATTGTTTTTAATAGGTTGTTCTTTAATGTAAATGAGTTGAATGTCGAGTTGGATAATTGGTTTATTAGAGCAAAACTGTAACCCTCAATACCCATATAAAGGTATTAAAAGCCGTAAGCAATAAACAGGAAAGAATAGTGTTTTATATAGTTGATAACCATAAACAATTAAGAACATGCGTAGAAGTACTGGACGTCTCGAAAATCACATGAACACTATGGGATGGAAAATCTCCAATAAACATTATGCGAAATGGAAGAAAATGTGGGAAAATCTTTTAAAGCACCTCAAACTCGCATTGCTCCAATGAATCTTGGTGGTGAGAAAAAACGTAATATGAATGCTGGAAAACAAGATTAAAATCAACAGCTGTATACGGAAGAACTATTTTTTGGAAAGAAACTAAATAAAAGATTAATAATGAGATTTTGTGCTATATTGATACTTTCTGTGATTTCAATTCTAAATAGTTTAGAATTGAAATCACAAACTGTTGTAAAAATTTTAAGCAATGGTTGTAAGGTAGAGAGAAGTTTATTTCTAAACGAAAAAAAAATCGGGGTGTATAATAAACGAGGTAGATTGGTTAAATTGTCCGCAGATGATATCAAATATCAAAAGATATTTTTAGATCAGTCTTATAGCCTGATTGATTATGGAATAATTCTAAAATATCCCGAAGTCATATATAAAGATGCGTGTATTATTGCTGATATTTTGTCAAGTTATGACCCAAGCGAAATCTTATCGTTTACAAAGCCTATAGGGGAGCGAAAAAAGATTTCTATACAAGATATCAATAAGTATTACACGTATCTTGATGCCAGTGTTGACTATGTATTTAGTATTAACATTATAGTCAAGGATAGTCTTATTACCCAATATAGATATACTTACAAGCCCAATATGTCTGACGTCATTATTTCATATACATGTGTATTTACTTATGATAAAAATAACCGAATAGTAAAATTAGAAAAAATATATAGACGACACTATGAAACAAAAGAAATCATATATGAAAACAAATAACACACGATTTTTGGTAATGTTCCAAATTGGGACTTGTCAAAATAAAAAGAACAATAAACATGGCACACAAACGCCAAGCCATCGCAGCAATAAATGAAAGAATGTATAGCATTAAGAGACATTTTAAAAAAGGGTAAATCGCGCACAGGAAAAGTAGATCAGGGAAATATATATGGTATTCTAAAAGACTCTATGAAGGCATATAATAATTGGATTAAAAACCTTAAAAACAAAGGAAAGGAATTTAGGTTTGAAATCGATAAAGATGTAGATCCAGATAAGGCAATGCCAATACTTGACAGAATAGAAAAAATATTCCAACCATAGAAATTGACTTATGAAAAAGTTTGTATTATTTAATTTTTTGTTGTTACTCTTGTTTGGTTGTAAAGACGATACGAATATGATTAAATGTAAAGGAATTCCCGATGTAAATCAAGCGTTTGCTTATATGTATTTCAAAACAGAATATGAAGGATATTTGTTTGGAACCTATACAGAATATGAAGAATTATCAGAAAAAGAATTAGAAAATCCAAATAATATTCCCAAATCAACAGACGAGGCAAATATTTATAAAACTATCGATGGAGGAAAAAATTGGGTTAAAATAAATTCAAGTTTAAATTATAGTTATTTTAATATAGGTACTCAACTAAATGATTATATTTATATTTTACGAAATGATGTGAGAGAAAATTATAATTTTAGTATTGTAGATTTTGATATAAAAAAAGAAAACATTAAAACGTTTCCAAATATAAAACCGATATCTGCAATTTGGACTAATAATAGTAAAATATTTTATACGAATAACAGAGGTCCAATAAAGCTATACTCATTAGATAAAAATCAAAACATAGATAGTATTGATATTGAAAATTATGCCTTGCAAGGTTTAGGTATAAACGAAAAGTCATATGCAATTTTTAGTAGTGGTGAAACCTCGTATTTTGGAAGTACAGAAAAAGAAAATAAAGAAATAAGACTTTCTATCACGCCCCAAAGTATAGTAAGACAAGGTAATAATACTATAATAATTGCAGGGAATACGTTAACAGATAAAAATGAGATTTCTTTAATAAGCTATAAACCCAATGCACGGCAATCGAGGGTTATAAAAATAATCAAAAATTATTCTATTATTAAAAACTTACAATCTAATGACAAAGCAATAATAGGTTTTATTGGTAATATAAAAGGTGCTTTTACAGAATACGATTTGCTTTATAGTTTAGATAAAGGCAAAACTTGGCAAATCAAAAAGTTAGAAGAGCCAAACTATGTACGCCCCAACTGTCTAATTAATAATATTGTTTATATATACAGTGGTGGTGCTAGAATGCAAAAAATAGTATTATAGTAGTGGTTGTATCTTATAAAACACATACAACACGGTAATGCTTTAATTTGGGAATTATCAGAATAAATATCTGATAATCAATGTAGTTATAAACAATTAGGTATAAAGGTAGAGATCGATTCTCTGCCTTTTGCTATTTTTACGCAAAAAAATGATGAGCCAACAAAAAGTTTTTGGAATTATTGCTGTCCGGTAAAAAACAAACTGAAAGCTCTGTATCTCTTTCCCATCGGTGTTGCAGCCGTTTTACTTATCCAGGGGCTTGGTTTTCAGTTTCAAACTGTAAGCATTATAAAATGTGCTTTTTTGACAAGGGAAGCCCTATAATAACCAAATAAATTAATGAAATCATAAGTTTAAGCCTATTTTATCTAACACAGATAACTTCCAAAAGTTTTATCGGACACCAATAATTAACATTGAGTTTCTTACATTCTCGTTAGTAAATCACTTCAAAGCCACTTTTCAATGAGATATTAATATCGACAAGAGCTTGATAATCAGAACATGCCTTCTTGGTAATATGTTCTAATTGAGTGTCACAATTAGTAAAAACGAAGCCTTCTCAAATAGCCATGGGATGCAAGATGTCCTATAAAACAAAAACCTCAAAAATAAATTCCGATTTCTTTGGATTTCTCAAGAATGTTATATACATTTGCCAATGTGGAAATCATCCGCTTATAGTGGACGACAACAGCATGTATTCTCGCATTGCTACGATGCCGATAGCGAGCGCACGGTGAAAAACGAGTGGCGAGCATGAAGCCATCTATGTGAATTATCGTACAAATAGAGTGTAATAGCAAGCTTGCTCCAGTGATGACTATTAATGGCACAAAGGATTTAGGAAAATAGGAAAGGGCATCTGCAAGAAAATGGTAGTAGATATTCAAGCGCTCCAAGATATTTTAAAGAACCTCCAGCTAAACTAACCAAATTACGTGATGGACAGGAATAGAAAAAATAAAAAAGGAAATATTTGGGAAAAGACAGAAAACATAAAACCCATTATGATGTTACAAATCCTAAAACAGGAAAAAGGTTAACAGGGTTGATTATAATGGTAACCAAATATCACCAAATGGATCTAAAAATAAAACAAAAAATTATGCAACACCCATATAAAAAATACGAACAGGATAAAACCTGGGGTATAGTAAATAATTTAATAAACGATTTGTTAGATAACAATGATATTGAACTACAGACACCTATAGAGTATGTTGTAGGCTATATATGTAAAGGCTTGTTGGATAGTAATAATCTAAATCGGAGTTGTCAAAAAAGAATAACAAATATTGAATGGAAAAAGTTGTACTATTAAATGTTGGCTTATTAGCCATCCTTATATATGTTTGTTTCTCGTATAATCATAGAAAGACAATTGTGAATTGCGAGAAAGAAATAACTGATTTCTCAGTACTGGAAATTAATTGCAGCAGTGGTTATCGGGGTGGCTCAAACCTTCTAATAAAGTTCAACACAAAGCAATATTATGTAGGAATTACTACGAGCCAATGTAAATCATTTAATCCCCAAACAATAAAATTATTTTACGTAAAAAGCAAATAGAAAAATTAAAGAGACAAATGAATCGGGCCAATGAACGTAGAAATTTCAGTGGTGAAAACCATAGTAGAAACCATAAAGGTAATAGGTGATGGACAAATATACTTTTATAACCAATTATCAATATGGGGAAAAAACAGACGTTTTACAAATAGATGCAGTTTCTATGAAAGTTGCAATGAACCAATGGGTTGACGCATTGAATTTTCCACATATTGGTAATATTAGCAAGTCTAAAGCGAAGCAACATATATATAGTGGAGATATAGAGGAAATACCCTTGAAGAAGTTACATCATATTAGTTGCTTATATGAAAAAGTCAATGGAAAAATAATAGAAGCATATATTGTTCAGCATTGTCATCTTCCTTCAGAATTGCAAACTTTTAATATTATTGTTTTATTTAAGGGAGGAACATATGTAAGACAAATACAAGCAGATGGTTACCGTGAAGCGATTCGTCTTTGGGGAAAATACCTATCTTGGCACTTTTATAATAGCATAGAACGGCAAACAATAAAGGAAGTACTTAAGAATAATTTTGAAGAACTTATAAATTCCCTAATGCCTAAGGTTTGGTCATTATCCTTAGTGGTAGATAATTCTATATTGGAAATATTCATAGTAGAGTGTTAGTGAAATGAGAGTCCCATATTCTTTAGTATTTAAATACCTCTTAACACCCATATAAGGGTATTAAAACCGCAAGCAATAAACAAGAAAGAACGACATTAAATGATTGATATGTGTGGAAGAATAGGCATCACCAAGCAGCGCACCTACCTGAAGTATTGCAACGGAGCGGAAACCTTCTACAGCTACTACTCTACACGCAGACGTTTGCAAAACCTTGTAGTGAATGCTAAGGCAGGTACTATTATGAACGATACTTGGGTCTATGGTAAAAAAAGAATTTTATGAAGGGATTATTGGTAATTTTGTAACTTCTTTCATAAGAAGTTATAATATAAATATGGAAGTTATAATTAAAATGATACTGTCACAAATACAACAGGATGGGAGTCTGGCACCCGATTGCGAATAGATAATAATCATGATGGATAACACGATGACATTATACCCAACAAAATGAGAGGAGAAGGTATAAGACTCGGTGGTAACATTAAAGAAATTTGGAAATGGACAGAAACAGTAAGGATAAAAGACTAAAATGTATGATTTGCTCTTTATGTGTCATATTAATAATATTTGGCTGTGCTGATAAACAGAATAGATATGGCATAAATTTTAACGACCAAAGGAGTATTATAAAGTTACCTCGATTGGATTCTTCTTGGAAATACTACCCCTCCTATACATCTGAGGGAGGTACTTGGGTTAATCCGCAAAAAAAGGACGGAGTACCTTGTTATTTTCAAAAGCGCAATTTAATAAAGAACAATAGGATAATTTGGGAAAGTGATATCTATTTGGGAGGCAAAACTTATATGACGATAGATGGAAGTATACGAGAATCTTTGACTGTTACATACTATTTCAAAAATAAGAAATGGGAATACATCTATCATACAGCTAAAAGAAATTACAATAGTAGTAACAGCCCTTCTCAAATTAAAAAATTATATAATAGCGTTGATATCGTACTATCAAAGTGTGAAGCGGACTCTATACTCTTCTCTTGGGATTTATGATTGAATTGTGAATAGTGATAATCATGTCAATGTTATTGTATATGATTATTTAGGTTCAGCAAAAGAGAGTGTAATCAGACTCTTCTGATAGTTTCTCCAAGTAAGGCTCTTTTACAGGGTCTTGGGCGATGACCTTAAAAGATTCACCAAGAAGCCTTGCTCGGACAAAGTCGCTCTTTGTCTTTGCTCCCGACTTGCGGTAGAGTCTGATAAGTTTCTGCTGATCTTCGGGGTTCGGTATTCTGATGTGCCATCTGTCCCATCGTGGGCAGGTGGCACATCTGCCGTCTGGCTTCTTTTGTTTTTGCTTTTTCATTGCTTTTTAATCACGACTTTGGAGTGATTTAACCCCCCATTTGGGGCAAGGGTCTTTGTGGTACAAATGGCAATTTGTGGTACAAAGACACATCTTGCCAGTATAAAGAAATAATACTTTTGCTGTTGATATTACCTCCCGATATTTCTTGACTAAAGTTCAGACTTATCGACTTGTCGATTTCTTGACTTATCGATTTATCGACTTGTCAACTGAGTTAAGTCTGTAGTTTGGTCAGTGAGTCAATTTTGACCTGAGTTAAAACTAACTTACTGACCAGCTGCTTATTGATTTACTTTATTCTTGACCATACCCTTGACTTAAGTTATGAATTCTTGCGACACGTTTTGTTAGCCTTCCTTCTTGCGTATTGGGTAATAGTGCCTTTCAAGCATGGCTTGTATGTCGCTTTGCCTGTAGATTATCTTGCCTCCGATTTTGCAATAGGCAATCGTTCCGCTGTCCCGATAGTCTTGAAGTGTACGGGTACTCAGACGTAACAGACTGCAAACTTCCTCGCCCATAAGGTAAACCTCTCCGCCAAGCATAGGGCGAGCCGCCAAGCAATAACGCTCCAACTTCTTCAATGTGCCCTGCATCAGCTGTGCAAACATCTGCATCTGAGAGTCTTTCTGTGTAACGATTTCGTTCTCTGTCATAGTTCATTCACTTTTTGCGTTCAGTAAATCTGTGATGTCACTCTCCTTATAATAACACTTATGCCCAATGATGGAAAAGGGTATTATGCCTGTATCCCGATAAGATTACAGGGTACGCTTACTGATGCCGAGTCTGCGACATACGGCTTCGTTGTTGAGCCATTCGTCTGTTTCGGGCGGATTGCCGATGAATTGTTCGATACGATGGACAAAGTCTGCAAAGTCGGAGCAGTGCTGCTCCCATGCCTTGCGGTCGATAATGATGAGTTTCATTGCTTTCTTTTTGTTTTGATTACGTTATTGTTACTCGGCAAACAAACTCATATACAGTCTGTTGCCACTATAGTTGTGTGCAAAGGTAAGCGTAGAACTGCATTGAACAAAGCAACGCAGAAAAGCAAGGAAATAGAAGGATGAGAAGAGAAATTAGTTTGTCAGTCTGAAAAGCTCCTAAGCTTTCATCAAAAAGCTCTTAAGCTTTTTGTAAATAACTTATAAGCTTTTGTCAGATTACTTATAAGCTTTTCATAGAAAGCTCATAAACTTTAAGCGCAAAGGCTGTTAGCTTTCCCTATCAGATTTGGAGCTGTCGCTGAAAAACTCTTATGTTCTGTATAAGAATGGTATGATTGCGGTAATGAGAAGAGGTTCCGGTTCGTTTCATATCAACGAAAATGAAAGCAGGTAACTCGCGAGAGTTCGACAATTCAACATATCGGTCGTCCGATAGTTCGATAAATAGATAGTTCGAACGATAGACCGTTTGGACGAACGTAAGATTTATCTATCTCTCTGTAGTTAGATAGATAAATCGTCCGTACAATTGGCAGGTAGAATGTTTATTCTATGCGCTTGCGTCCAAAGAGCCTGAGTATGCCGTATTCGTTCGGGCATTCATAGAGTTCAGTAGTAGAAATGATTTTACACGCGAGGCTTTGTTATATTCTGCGAGAGGTATATCTCTTACTACATTTACTTACATCTCTATAAGCGTATCAAAATAATTGTTCTATATGCCAAAGATATCACTAAGAAGAATAAAAAGATATTATAAAAGGACGGATGATAAATCCTTAAGATTGGGTATAATGGTTATTAAATCAACGCTTATAACATACATAGAATCAACAGGTTAAAAAAGGCATTAAAGAAAGTGCTCTTCTTGCTCCAAGAAGGGCGTGTTCAACACACAAGAAAGGCATGTTCTGCAATCTAATTAAGCCTCTTCTATTTGCTCAATGGGCATGTGTATAATTTGAAGGAACAAGAATATTGACAACAAGATAAGATAATCACTCTCTCCCCTACCCTTTTCTGAATGAAAGGAGATGTCGGACAGGGTTAAGCACGACATGACTTTGTATGTATAGAGCAAAAGAATTAGTCTCACCTCGTCTCCTGTTAGATTCACACCTACAACCTACAGGACTCTGCTCCTACTCTTCTCCACGCCTACAATCAATGACCGAAGGGAAATAATGGAGAAGGGAAAGAGCTTGAAACATTATTCTTCTTACTTTTGTATGCTCTACCATTCATTATAAATGAAGAACTTTTTAAAAGTAAAAACCATTTAGAAGGACTAAGATTTGTAGGACACAAAATCCACAGCTGAAACATAGCAAAGAGTGCACTGACGGCAAGAAATTATAATGATAGGTGTTAAACGTAGAATAACAAAGATAGGAGTCAACTACATTTTTAATTCTTGAATGAAACAAAAGGGCTTTCACTCAAAAACACATGTCTTTTATTAAGGAGAAACGAAGTATGCAGTTATGGAATTAAAGGAAATTTTAATATAAAATGTAATATAGGACAAAAAAAGTTTGCAATCTCAATAAATAATAATTATCTTTGTGGCCAATAGACGTAATACTCTTTATCTATTGTAGAACCTAAACAATCTTTTAAAGTTTATATACCTATTCTAATATAAGATTTCAGCGAAGAATAAAATACGTATAGTTTAACAAGACAGTTATTCAAAAATGTTTTAATAATCACAAGAGATCTATGGAAAAAAGAATTGCTCTATTCTTGTTTGGTCTGATTCTGTCGTTAGGCACAGCATTCGGACAGACAAAGATTAATGGAACCGTAGTTTCTCAGGGAGATGGAGAAGCCATCATCGGTGCGTCTGTCATGGTACAAGGTACTACGACGGGTACTGTCACTGATATAGACGGCCGTTTCTCAATCGATGTCCCTGCAGGAAAGAAACTCGTAGTCAGTTACATTGGTATGGTCACACAGACCCTTACGCCTAAAGACGGCATGAAGGTTGCCCTAAGCAATGACGACCATCAGCTTACGGAGGTTGTCGTAACGGGTATGACCCAACAAGACAAACGACTCTTCTCTGGTGCAGCCACCAAGATTGATGCTTCAAAAGCAAAACTTGATGGTATGGCAGACGTGAGTCGTTCGCTCGAAGGTCGTGCGGCAGGTGTGAGTGTTCAAAACGTGTCAGGAACATTCGGTACGGCACCGAAGATTCGTGTGCGTGGTGCTACCTCTATCTATGGTTCCTCAAAACCACTCTGGGTAGTTGATGGTGTCATCATGGAAGATGTAACTGAGGTCAATGCAGACAACTTGTCATCAGGAGATGCTGCAACACTTATCTCTTCTGCTATTGCAGGACTAAATGCTGACGACATCGAAAGCTTCCAGATTCTGAAGGACGGTTCTGCAACATCTATCTATGGTGCACGTGCCATGGGTGGTGTGATTGTTGTGACAACAAAGAAAGGTAAGGCTGGTAATAACCGTATTAGCTATACCGGTGAGTTTACGATGCGTATGCGTCCAAGCTACTCACAATTTAATATCATGAACTCACAGGAACAAATGGGTATTTATAAAGAGATGGCTGCTGATGGCTTATTCTCCTTTTCACGCACGATGCGTGCAGCCACAAGTGGTATCTACGGTAAGATGTACACACTGCTGAATACTTACGATGAAACTAACGGACGATTTGGTATTGCAAATAACCCAACTGCTATTAATGATTATCTTCGTGAAGCAGAGATGCGTAATACCAACTGGTTCAAAGAGCTTTTCAGCAATTCTGTCTCTATGAACCATTCTATCTCTATGTCATCTGGTACGGAGAAAGCTCAATATTATACATCATTCTCATTCATGGATGACCCAGGATGGACTGAGCAGAGCAAGGTTCGTCGTATGACTTACTCTGTCAATGCAAACTATAACCTAAGTAAGAAAGTTTCCTTAAATCTTATTGGTAACACTTCATATCGTAAGCAACGTGCCCCTGGTTCAGTTAATCAAGATGTAAACGTGGTAACGGGTGAGGTAAATCGTGGCTTTGACATCAATCCTTATTCTTATGCTATTAACACCTCACGTGCCTTAGATCCAAATACTTTCTATGTTCGCAACTATGCACCTTTTAATATACATCATGAGTTAGCAAATAATTTCATTGACTTTGATGTTCTCGATTTGAAGATGCAAGCAGAATTGAAGTATAAACCTATCAGTAAGGTACAAATCGCTCTCCTTGGTGCATATAAGTATTCTATCACTTCTCAAGCTTACCAGATTCGTGAAGGCTCTAACATGGCTATGGCTTATCGCGCTATGGACGACGCTACTATTCGCAATGCGAACCCTTGGTTGTATCTTGATCCAGACCAGCCTAACTCTTTGAAATACTCTGTATTACCTAAGGGAGGTTTCTATGACGAAACAAAGTATCGCATGAATAGCTGGGACTTCCGTGCAACGGCAAGCTATAATGATGTATTCAACGAGAAACATATCTTGAACCTCTATGGAGGTATGGAGATTAACAATACAAAACGTAACCGTAGTTTCTTTGAAGGCGTGGGTATGCAGTACGGATTAGGTTTCTTAGCTAATTACGACTATCATTATTTCAAGCATGCTGTAGAAGAGAATATGTTGTATTATAGTCTCTCTAATAGCTACAACCGTGACGTGTCTTTCTTCGGAACAGCAAACTATTCATGGAAGGGACGTTATGCTGCCAACTTTACAACTCGTTATGAAGGAAGTAACCGACTCGGTAAAGCTCGCACGGCTCGATGGCTACCTACATGGAACGTGTCAGGTGTGTGGAATGCACATGAGGAGCCATGGTTCCAAAAGACATTTAAGAGTGCAATGACACACGCTACCTTACGTATGTCATACTCTCTGACGGGTGATAAACCTGCTGTTACCAATTCGCAGGTGATGATTACAAGTACAAATTTCTGGCGTCCTTTTGCTATTGATAAAGAGTCTGGATTAGAGATTTGGCACTTTGCTAACCCTGATCTTACTTATGAAAAGAAACATGAGTTTAACATTGGTGTAGACTTAGGATTCTTGAATAACCGCTTGAATGTTGTATTCGACTGGTACACACGTAATAACTACGACCTTATTGGTCCACGTACGACAAATGGTACGAAGGGTACAATTACTGAATATGCTAACGTTGCAAGTATGAAGTCGCATGGTGAGGAACTGTCTATCTCAAGTAAGAACATCATGACGAAGAATTTCCAATGGACTACTGACTTTATCTTCTCTCATGTAAATACACGTGTAACCGACCTCGATAGCCGTTCACGTATTATGTCAATGGTGAGTGGAGGCGGTTTCACAATGGTAGGTTATCCTTATCGTGCACTCTTCTCTTGGGATTTCAAGGGACTTAACGAGCATGGAATACCACAGGTTATCAACCAGAATGGCAACCTTACAACAAGTGGTGTGGATTTCCAAAGCTATAACCTCGACCATTTAGTCTATGAGGGTCCAACAGATCCAACGATTACAGGCTCATTTGGTAACACATTCTCTTATAAAGGCTGGCACTTGAGTATCTTTGCCACTTACGCTTTTGGTAATAAGGTACGCCTTGACCCATTCTTTAGCACAGGCTATTCTGATATGTCTGCAATGCCTAAGGAGTTCCGTAATCGATGGACTGAGGCTGGTGATGAGAAGCATACGAATATCCCTGCTATAGCTGACCTTAGATCATTACAGCAAGATGGCTATTTGTATCGTGCTTATAACGCATACAACTACTCAACAGAGCGTATTGCCAAAGGAGACTTTATTCGTATGAAGGAAATATCACTGAGTTATGATTTCCCTGTACAGATGATAAGACATCTTTCATTAAGTTCATTGAGCTTAAAGCTCCAAGCTACTAACCTCTTCTTGATTTATTCTGATAAGAAACTCAATGGTCAGGACCCTGAATTCTATAATGCAGGTGGTGTGGCTCTACCTGTTCCTCGTCAGCTCACACTGACATTGCGTCTCGGAATCTGATACTAACATATATAATTAGGAGAACTACAAAATGAAAAAGATAAATATTCTATTGGCAGGAGTGGGATTACTGTTTACATTCTCGTCCTGTAATGACTTCTTGGATAAGTTGCCTGATGATCGAGCTGAGGTAGACGACTTTGAAAAGGCTACACAGTTGGTGTCGTCAGCTTATCCTGATGGGTCCACTGATTATATGATGGAGTATTGTAGTGATAACGTAATGGATAATGGAAAAACTTTCAATTATCAAACAAATCAAGACCAACTATTTCGTTGGAAAGACGTGAATACTACAGGAAACGATGACCCACGATATGTCTGGGGAAAGATGTATTATGCTATCGGAAATGCTAATCAGGCTATTGCTGACCTTAGCAAGGTGAAAGATGGAGATGTTGAGGCTGTGAAAGCTGAGGCTTTACTCTGTCGAGCATGGTCAATGTTCCGACTTGCAACTGCTTTCTGTATGGCGTATGACGACTCTAAGGCTGATAAGTATCTCGGATTGCCTTATCCAAAAGAGCCTAACCGCTCAATAGATACACGTGGTACACTTCGTGAACTCTATGAGAATATTAACGCTGATATTGAAGCTGCTTTACCTCATGTAAGCGAATCTTATATGACAGTACCTAAATATCACTTTAATCTGAAAGCAGCATACGCGTTCGCAGCACGCTTCAATCTCTATTACCAGAAGTGGGATAAAGCTGCTGAATATGCTTCTAAAGCATTAGGCTCTCAGCCTGCTTCTCTCTTACGCACAGTGTATCGTTATAAGACTCTCGGAGGAAGATCGGCTATTCACGATGCTTACATTAACTCAAGTGAGAATGCTAACTTTATGCTACAGACGGCGGTGTCTTCTGCTGGTGCTGCCACTTTCTATGGAGGATATAAGCGTTTTAATTCAGGTTACGATGTTATTCTTAATGAACTCTACTGGACAAAGATGCCATGGGGAGCAGGCTCTAGTGATAACACGCTTTATGAGTCGCACTTACTCTATGGTAATAGCCAGCAGATTGCTTACCCCCGTTTGTCTAATGAGTTTGAGTATACTGATGCTGCAAGGAGTAGAGGATATATTCGTACTGTTGATGCTGTACTCACAGCTGACGAAACACTGCTTGTTCGCGCTGAAGCGGAAATCCACTTGAAGAAGTACACGGAAGCACTGAATGATATGAATCTATGGATTAACGCACACTGTGCTCCTAATGTAGAGAAAAATGGCGTGGTAACAGCAACTCGTCCTACACTGACTCTACAATCTGTGAATGATTTCTTAGCAACAGTACCTTTGGTGCCAGAAGAGATCACGAATAAATCGGACTTTGGCTTTAAGAAAGCATTGCACCCACAAGGCTTCTCAATTGACGAAACCCAGACTAACCTACTTTATATCTTGCTACAGATGCGACGTATAGAGACTTGCCAGCTGGGTATGCGATTTATGGATATCAAACGTTATGGTATTAGAATAACTCACCTCATTGATGGTGAGGATCCTGTCTACTTCAAATCGGGTGACCTCAGAGGTGCTTTACAGTTACCTTCTGATGTAATCGAAGCTGGACTGGAACCTAATCCACGTGAGAATTAAAAAAGGGAGGACAATGTATGAATACTATAAAAATATTTCTTTTCGCAGCTGTAGCTGCATTGACTGTTGCTTGTTCGAATGATGATGTTGATGCGAACAACTCTATATTCCCTACACGAGAGGAGAATACAGACTCAACAGCATTTGATAAGTGGTTAAATAAAAATTATACTGAACCTTACAACATTCGGTTCAATTATCTTTATATTGACCAGAATAGTGACATGGGTTATAATGTTAGCCCTGCAGACATTAAGAAGTCTATTGCCTTGGCAAAGATTATCAAACACGTGTGGCTTGATGCATATACCGAGTTGATGGGACCTGACTTTCTTAAACAACATTGCTTTAGAGAGTTCCAGCTGATTGGTTCTGCTCAACATAAGAATGACGGCTCTATTGTCCTTGGTTTTGCTGAAGGTGGTATTCGTGTGAATCTCTTTCAAGTAAATTACTTAAACCCTGCACATCTATATATTGAACAAACGAATCCATTTGCTTCGGGTAGTGATTTCGATTTAAATCGTGCTTATTTTCATACAATGCATCATGAATTCGCACATATCCTTACGCAGTTGAAGGATTACTCTACTGATTTTCGTACAATCACTAAGGAGTATCACTCTGCTGATTGGGTAAACGTAAAAGATGAAGATGCTGGTAAAGAAGGTTATGTAACAGGTTATGCAAGTAGCGAGTACAACGAGGACTTCGCTGAGGTGTTCTCATGTTATGTAACGGATACTGATGTAATGTGGCAGAAAAGACTTGCTCAGGCAGTGGCTGCTAATGGTGATGAAACTGGTAAGAAGGCAATTCTCGCTAAGTTGAGTATCATTCGTAGTTATCTAAAGGACTCTTGGGGTGTAGATATCGATAAACTACGTACCATTGTTCTGCGACGTGCAAGCGAAGTTAATAGTCTGGATCTGGAAACTTTAAATTAAGATTTAAGTATGAAAAATGTATATAGGTTATTAATAGCTACAACGGCATTTATACTTGTAGCTTCTTGCACACCAGAAGTGGAAGATGCATTTAATAAGCCTTCAGCTGCACGTATTGCTGAGTCTATCAAAAATACAAAAGATATCTTGACTGCAGCACCTAACGGCTGGCGAATGGCTTATCAAGGTTCGGGTGGCTTCGGTGGATACAATATTCTTTGTAAGTTTGGAACAGATAATAATGTTTTCTGTGAAGAAGAAACAGAGAATGTGAAGGCAACATCGCATTATAAGATTCAACAGGGACAAGGTGTCTTGCTTTCGTTCGACTCTTTTAATAGCGCTTTACATAAGTATTCTGATCCTGTTGGAGTACTGAATGGTAAGGCTATCGGACAAAATGGTAAAGGTTTTGAAGGCGATTTTGAGTTCCGTGTGATGTCTTGTTCAAAAGATAGTGTCGTCCTCGAAGGTCGTAAACATGGAGATCGTGTTGTTCTAACTCCAATGCCTGAAAACCTAACGTGGGCTAACTTCTTCGCAGATGTTAAGAATACAACTTCAGCAATGTACTCAGAGCGTTATAATCTAATCATCGATAATGAGACATATCCTGTTGAAATGAAATATCACACGTTAACTTTCGTAGGCAAAGAAGGCAAGACTATAGAGATTCCTTTCATTTATACAAAAGAAGGTATGGAGATTCTTCGAGAGAGTCCTTTGTATGGAAAGAAGATGACTCGCTTTACTTATTCTGCTGATGATAAATGGCTTGATGTTAATGACAAAACAATACAACTTTGTCCACGTGCAGCAACTCCATTGGAAGCTCTTTTCCTCGACGATTGGTCATTTAATACTGCTTATAGTAGTACGACAGAAGTGAATATTTGGCGTGATGTAGCCACATACGCAACAAGTCAGAATAATGCTATTGTAACTCTCTTCTTTAGTAACAAGCCAGGTTATCTTAGCTTCTCATCTTACGTTGGGAATAGCTGGGGAGATGTCAAAGTAAATTATAGTGTAAGTGGAAATGATCAGCTAACCATCTCTGGTTTTATTACGAGAACTAAAACAGCTGATGAGAAGAATGGCACTAACTTCTATAATAATTTTAGACTGAAGGATATAGCTAACACCTTCCTCACCAATGGTAATCCTACGACTTATACATTAACTATCAATGATTCAAAGCATCCAACGTCTTTACGAATGACAAGTAACGATGATTCTAACAAATCATTCGTATTCGATAGAGGAGTTTGGCGTGTTGATTTCTAAAATAAAAAAAGGGAATGTGTCAAAATAAACACATTCCCTCTTTTTATTCCTAACCCCCAATACACTTTCCGTAAAAAAACCACTAACTTTTTAAAACTGATGAATGTCTTTACAAAAGCATTGCGAGCTCTTTCATAAAAACTCGATTATCTTTGTAAAAAATAAGTACGATAATTTTGTCATTAAGCAACAACTATTTATGCAAAAGAAAGTAAACTCTTTTCACAAAAAAGGGTGATAGATTTTACCAAAAGGTCTGCTCTTTCTTAAAAAAGGATTGACTTCTTTCTTCAAAATCGTTGAGTATTTTCGTTGAGAGGGTAAATCATAGTTCAAAGCGTGGTGATGACTCACCATAAAAGGCTTGGCTATTTCTTAAACATAGATTGACCGTTTGCAAAGAAAGGGTCAATCATTATTCTAAGCGTGGTGATGATTCACTATAAAAGCATGACCATTCCTTAATCATTGATTTGCCTGTATGCTTGCAAAGGATTAATCATTATTCTAAGCGTGGTGATGACCCACCACAAAAAGCTTGGCCATTTCTTAAACATAGATTTGACCATTTACAAAGAAAGGGTTAACCCTTATTCTAAACGTGGTGATGATTCACTATAAAAGCATGACCATTCCTTAATCATTGATTTGCCTGTATGCTTGCAAAGGATTAATCATTATTCTAAGCGTGGTGATGACCCAC
>FLSB01002975.1_pt1 | contig 33683 bp, 50 predicted proteins | sample 1550551 | NCBI WGS metagenome assembly FLSB01 (sample SAMEA4031774, study PRJEB14383) | metagenome | biome: human; feature: oral; material: saliva | place: Philippines | collected 2014 | reverse complement strand
GCACCCTCCCTCGGGTTGCTTCCGAACTTCCCGCCGTTACTGTACATTTTTTCTCGTGCAACAAGAAAGGAAATTTCACATTTTGGAAAATTTGAAAGGTATTCAGTACCTACGGCGAAAGCTAGCAAACTATACCTCAAGCGTTGATTTAAGGTATTCACAATATGCCATGGAACACCAAGAGCTGGATATGGGCATTACCATTCCCCCTCATATCAGGCAACAATATAAAGCCGTGCTCGGTTGGGCCGCTAAAGGCGTTGACAGTCTTGCAGATCGTTTGGTATTCCGTGAGTTCGGAAACGACGACTTTAACGTAAATCAAATCTTTGCACTGAATAATCCAGACGTATTCTTTGATAGCGCAATCTTATCAGCTTTAATCGGCTCATGTTGCTTCATCTACGTAGCAAGTGGCGAAGGTACGCCAAGACTACAAGTCATTGAAGCAAGTAATGCTACAGGAGTGATTGACCCGATTACAGGACTACTTACCGAAGGCTACGCAGTACTAAAGCGTGATGAAAATAAAGCGCCTATCAGGGAAGCTTACTTCACGCCAAAAAGCACTACCTTTATCACGAAAGGGCAAAAGCCTTTCACGCTACCAAATCCAACGGGAGTGCCTTTGCTAGTGCCTATCATTCACAGGCCAGACGCTGTAAGGCCTTTTGGACGTTCACGGATCACTAAGGCAGGTATGTACTACCAGTCATACGCTAAGCGGACACTTGAGCGCTCAGACATTACAGCCGAATTTTATTCGTTCCCTCAAAAGTATATTTTGGGATTGAGCCCAGAAGCAGAAAGCATTGACACATGGAAAGCTACTATCTCAAGCTTGCTAACGATTGATAAAGATGAAGACGGTGAAAAACCAAGCATTGGCCAGTTCACTACTTCAAGCATGTCGCCTTTCACAGAACAATTGAGAACTGCAGCGGCAGGCTTTGCAGGGGAAATGGGCTTGACTTTAGATGATTTAGGTTTTGTCTCAGATAATCCTTCATCAGTTGAAGCTATCCGTGCAAGCCATGAAAACTTGCGTTTGGCAGGACGAAAAGCACAACGCTCACTAGGTTCAGGCTTCTTAAACGTAGCATACGTTGCTACTTGCTTGAGGGACAGCATTCCATACTCAAGAGGACAGTTTAACAAGACAGTTGTTAAGTGGGAGCCGTTGTTTGAAGCGGACGCAAACGCCTTAACGTTGATTGGTGACGGTGCTATCAAGCTCAATCAAGCGATACCTGGATATATGGACGCAGACACTATCCGTGACCTAACAGGTATCAAGGGCTCAGATAAGCCAGCGCCAGTAGTGAAGGAGGTAGCAGATGGTGGAGGATATCGTACCGAGCCTACTGAAAAAGACAAGAAGTGATTTTGAGAAGTCAAAAGAAAGCAATGAAATCTTAAAAGCACTTACTCAAAAGCTTGAAGATAGAAAAGCGACATACATTGACGCAAACAAGTACTCTATAGAAGTTGGTCAAGAAATCTCAAAAGCTTTAGGTAAGCATATCAGCGTAGATAGCTTGCCAGAAGGCAAAATGCACTACAACATTGCTAGTCGCATTTTAAATGAGACCTTGAGCCGAAATCATGAGCTTGTAGCTGAATATACAGAAGAAGTACAGAAGCAACTAAATGAAAACGCCCAGCTAGGTCTTGTAGTTAAATCAGCAGAGCTCAATCAAGACAGAATTGATGGCTTGATTGATAAGCTATCAGACGCTGAAAGCTTTGAAGATGTTGAGTGGCTTCTTGAAGAGCCTATCGTAAACTTCAGCCAGAGCATTGTTGATGAAATTTTAAAGCTAAATGTGGCTTTTCATCATAAAGCAGGTTTAAATCCAGAAGTAATCAGAACTGCTACCAGTTTTTGTTGTGATTGGTGCCAGAAAAAACAAGGACGCTACAAATATCCAAATGTACCAAATGATATTTATAAAAGGCATAATCGTTGCCAGTGCACAGTAGAATATGACCCGAAATCGGGTCGTAAGCAAAATGTTTGGAGCAAGACTTGGAGGTGATCTAAATATCTTCCAGCGACAGGGTTATCATGCAATACGATTGAAAGGACGGAAAGATGGTAAACACGATTGATTTTTCAGAGAAAAAGTCTAGTTTGGAGCGTGGCGCTTCCGTGAAAGAAATTTTGGAGGAAAATCTTGAAGCTAGTAACAACTATACTTCAGTATTGGTTGTTTCTTTGGATAAAGATGGTGAGATTAATCTTGGCTATAGTTGGGAAAGTAGCTTACAAGCGTTAGGAATGCTTGAAGTTGCTAAAAACTATATTTTAAACGTAATTAATTAATTAATCCCAGCGACAGGGTTATCATGCGATACGATTGAAAGGAAAAAAAGATGGCTAAAAAGAAGATTGGCAATCAGAATCCTACTCAATCGGTAATTTTAAAGTACGTCAAGAAGAATTCAAAAGCAAAAGAAGCTATCGAACTTTATGAGCGTACAGGCCTATCTTGCTACTCATGGCAAATTAACTTGTTAACGCACATGATGGCAGTTGACAAGGATGATCTATGGGTACACCAGAAGTTTGGCTACTCTATTCCCCGACGAAATGGTAAAACGGAAGTCGTTTACATTTTTGAACTTTGGGGCCTGCATAACGGAATGAATATCCTACACACGGCCCACCGAATATCTACTTCACACTCATCTTTTGAAAAAGTTAAAAAATACCTAGAAAAAATGGGATATGTTGAAGGAGAAGACTTTAGCTCTATACGAGCAAAGGGACAAGAGCGGATTGAACTTTTCAAGGGTGGCGGAGTAATTCAATTCCGTACAAGAACTTCAAACGGTGGTTTGGGGGAAGGTTTTGACCTTCTCTTTATCGATGAGGCTCAGGAGTATACGACAGAGCAAGAATCAGCCTTGAAGTATACAGTTACGGATAGTGACAACCCTATCACTATTATGTGTGGTACACCGCCTACACCTGTTTCTAACGGGACTGTTTTCACCAGTTACCGTAAGACTTGTCTTTTTGGAAAAGGTAAGTATGCAGGTTGGGCGGAGTGGTCTGTATCGGAGGAAAAAGAAATTGACGACGTAGAAGCGTGGTACAATTCTAATCCCTCAATGGGCTACCATTTGAATGAGCGCAAGATAGAAGCAGAGCTAGGTGATGATAAGCTAGATCATAACGTTCAGCGTTTGGGTTTTTGGCCAGAATATAATCAGAAATCAGCTATTTCAGAGACAGAGTGGAATGAGTTGAAAGTAACTAATCCAATTCCTAGCGGTAAGCTGTTTGTAGGGATTAAGTATGGTCAAGATGGCGCAAACGTAGCTTTAAGTATCGCAGTTCGTACAGAAGATGAAAGGATTTTTGTTGAAGCTATTGACTGTCAATCGGTTAGAAATGGAAATGACTGGATTTTGGAGTTTATCCGAAGTGCAGATATTGCTAGCATTGTGATTGACGGAGCAAGTGGACAGAAAATCCTTGATGAAGAGCTGAAAAAAGAGCGAATGAAGAAGATTATTTTACCGACAGTAAAAGAAATTATCGTGGCAAACTCTATGTGGGAGCAAGGGATTTATCAGAAGACCTTGTGCCATGCAGGCCAGCCTTCACTCTCTAAAGTGGCTACGAATTGTGATAAACGTAATATTGGTTCAAACGGTGGCTTTGGTTACCGTTCGCATTTTGCTGATATGGATATCTCTTTGATGGATAGCGCCTTGCTTGCGCATTGGGCTTGTACAACAACCAAGCCTAAGAAAAAGCAAAAAATCAACTATTAAGGAAAGCGGTCAAGTACTGCTTTTTTTGATGCCTAAAAAATTACCGAACTGCCGGGGAAGCAGGAGAAAGGAGACATGAAAATGTCTGAATTTAAAATCATTGAAACACAGGAAGAGCTTGACAATATCGTTAAAGAGCGTATCAGACGTGAGCGTGAAAAATTTAGCGATTATGACGAACTCAAGAAACGTGTCTCAGAGCTTGAAACTGAAAACAGTGCTTTAAAGTCAACTGTTGAAGATGATAAGCAAACTAGAGCGGGATTAGACGCTCAAATCACCGACTTGCAAGGAAAAGTAAGCAATTATGAAACCGCAAGTCTACGAACTCGTATCGCACTACAGAATGGCTTGCCGTATGATTTAGCAGACCGCTTACAAGGTACAGATGAAGCCTCTTTGACAGCTGACGCAGAGCGTCTAGCAGGGTTCATGAGACCAGCACCAGTACCTCAAGCGCCTCTAAAAGACGTTGAGCCAGAGGTCTCTAGTGGTAAAGAGCTAGAGATGAGACAAATGCTTAAAGAAATGAATTTTCATAAATAAAGGAGTAGAAAAATGACAGACAATTCACTTAAAACAGCAACACTTTTTAAACCAGAACTTGTAAAAGAAATGATCAGTAAAGTGCAAGGGCGCTCAGTACTTGCCAAGCTATCAAATCAAACGCCAATCCCTTTTAACGGAGTAGAGCAATTCATCTTCAACCTTGAAGGAAATGCGCAGATCGTTGGTGAAGGTGAACAAAAACAAGCGGGTAAAGCTACAATCACTTCAAAAATTATCAAGCCATTGAAGTTTGTTTACCAAGCACGTATCACAGAAGAATTCAAATACATGTCTGAAGCTAAACAGCTTGAATACTTGTCACAATTCGCTGATGGATTTTCTAAGAAAATTGCAGAAGCGTTTGACATTGCAGCGCTTCACGGACTTGAGCCTAAAGGTATGACACCAGCTTCATTTAAAGACACCAACTCTTTTGATGGTGTAGTTACAGGTACTACAGTAACCTATGATGAAACAAAAGTTGATGAAAATATTGATACGGCAGTTCAAGCTATCGTAGCAAAAGGCGGAGAAGTTACAGGTATCGCTATCTCACCAGCCGCAGGACAAGCGCTTGCTAAAGTGAAAGTGAATGGCGTAGTACAATATCCAGAGTTCCGCTTTGGTCAAAATCCAGACTCATTCTTCGGCATGAAGTCTGATGTAAACAAAAACCTTACAATTTCAGGAAGCGCAGACCAAGACCACGCTATCGTGGGTGACTTTGAGAATCGCTTCAAATGGGGTTACTCAGAAAACATTCCGCTTGAAATCATCGAATACGGTGACCCAGATGGAGCAGGTCGTGACCTTAAAGCATACAATGAAATCTGTTTGCGTGCAGAAGCCTTTATCGGTTGGGGTATCCTTGACGCAGACGCATTTGCGCGTGTTAAGGCCTAGTCTCTATGGCTTTGTATCGTGATATTAAAACAGGTGCTGTAATCTCTTCCGATTCATTAATCGGAGGGGATTGGGTGCTTGTTGATACAGCAAACTCAGTGGCTACAGATATGACCGTGGCTGAATTGAAGTCTACTTTAGAAGATATGGGCGTTGACTATGAGAAAGGCTTGAAGAAGTCTGAATTAGTAACGCTTTACGAAGCAAACAGGGAGCTTTAATCATGAAGAATTTTGCGACTATCGAAGACCTTCAGCTACTTTGGAGAAATCTAAAGTTAGATGAAAGAGCAAGAGCGGAAGCTCTACTTGAAGTTGTATCTAATTCTTTACGTTTGGAGGCTGAAAAGGTCGGAAAAGACCTTGACGATATGGTGGCAGAGAGCGTCGCTTTGGCTAGCGTCGCTAAGTCTGTTACCGTTGATATCGTTGCCCGAACCCTCATGACTTCAACAGATCACGAACCGATGACGCAAGTATCTGAAAGTGCGTTGGGTTATACGTTTAGTGGTTCATACCTAGTGCCTGGTGGAGGGCTCTTTATTAAAGACACAGAGCTAAAACGGCTAGGCTTGAAGAAGAAGCAAAAATATGGAGCGATTGAAATCTATGACATACCTAAAGGGAATTTCTGTCACATTAGTGGACAAGGTAGAAACTGGTGAAGATGATTTTGGCCATCCTATCTTTGAAGATAAAAAAATTGTTGTTGAAAATGTACTAGTCGCACCAACCTCTACGCAGGACGTGCTCAATAAACTCAGCATCACAGGAAAAAAAGCTGTCTACACTATCGCCATTCCAAAAGGAGATACCAATACATGGGAGAACCGTGAAGTAGAATTTTTTGGTAGAAAATGGCGGACAATCGGATTACCCGAAGAAGGAATTGAAGCCATGATTCCGCTTCAATGGAATAGAAAGATTATGGTGGAAGCTTATGAGTAATATGAAATTCGAGCTAAACGCTTTGGGCGTATCAGGGCTTTTGCGCTCACCAGAAATGCAAGCAATTCTTGAAGAAAAAGGGAAAGTAGTAGCAGACGGGGCAGGAGAAGGCTTTGAGCTCAAGGTATCGCCAGGGCATAAGCGTGCAAGTGCAACAATTAGTACAACTGATATCAAAAGTATGGCTAGGAACAACAAGCATAATATCTTACTAAAGGCATTAGGAGGCGCTAAATGATTGAGCTAGTCGTAAGGAAGTTTTTGAGTAAGGAGCTTAAGGTGCCTTGCTACCTTGAGCATAAAAAAGACTTACCAGAAAGCTATGTGATGATTGAAAAGACAGGAGCAGGCGGAAATGATTACACGCATTCGGCTACATTGGCTTTTCAGAGCTATGCACCATCACTTCAAAAGGCCGCAGAGTTAAATGAGGTCGTAAAGCAGGCGGTGGAAAACCTTATCACGGTTGATGAGGTGTGTGGCGTGCATCACAATAGTGACTACAACTTCACAGACACAGAAACCAAAAAATATCGCTATCAAGCGGTATATGACATTAACTATTTTTAAGGAGGTACTAACTTGACGCAAGAAGATAGCGTATCAGGAGTACGAACAAATGCAGAAACAGTAACAACAGGAGGAACTAATATGACAACTGCATCAGCATCAAATGTAACAGCTGCAAAACCTAAAATCGGTGGCGCAGTAGCAACAGCACCAGCGGGAACAACTTTACCAACAAATGCGAAAGAAGAGCTAAACGTAGCTTTCAAAAAGCTAGGATATATTTCATCAGACGGCTTAACAAATGAAAACTCACCAGAAAGTGAAGAAGTAAAAGCGTGGGGCGGACAAACGGTCTTGTCTTCTCAAACTGAAAAGAAAGATACGTTTAAATACAAATTGATTGAAAGCTTGAACATCGAAGTTTTGAAAGAAACCTATGGGCCAGAAAACGTTACTGGGACCCTTGAAACAGGTATCATCATCAAGGCAAATGGTAAAGAGTTGCCAGAGCATTGTCTTGTGATTGAAACACTTTTGAAGAGCGGCTATATTAAACGTATCGTTATTCCACGTGGTAAAGTAAGCGGAATTGGTGAAGTCAGCTATAAAGATGGCGAACCAATCGGCTATGAATTGACTATCACAGCATTGCCAGACAACAACGAAAACACTCACTACGAATACATCCAAGGAGCGTAATAAATGACAAAGCAGATCGATTTTCCAAAAATGAATGACAAAATTGAGGGCAAAACAGATGGAGGTTTTGCCTTTTCAATTGAAACGCGAAGATTAGACAACTACCTTTTGTTGCGTTATATCGGTAAAGCAGATAGTGGTGACGTGCAAGCGGTTGATAAAGTTCTAGACCTTCTTTTTGGTCCAGAACAGGCCGAAAAATTTATTGATTTCTTGATTGAAGAAGATGGAATCCTTCCAAATGAGAAACTTTTTGGAGAAATCAAGAGCGTATTTGCACAGGTAGAAAAGCTAAAAAAATAGCGATACTGGCGCATATGATAGATTTGGATGAAGATGCTTTGATATGTGATTTAGCGGAAACTTATCAAGTATATGACTACAGACAGCTACCACTACAAACGGTAGCTGTTTTTGCTTATGGATTGAAAGATGATTCACGCATCAAGCAACTTTTATCAGATCAAATAGCGCCAGTTGAAAGAGTTCTACTGGCAAGTATGGTTGACAGACTATCCATGCTCTTATGGATTCAATCAAAGGATGGACAAAAAGGAGTAAACAGGCCGACGGCTTTAACAGACTTCTTTATCAAGAAAGAAAAAGAAGACACAAGAGAGTTCATGACTTTTGAAAGTCCTGAAGACTACGAAAACTATAGAAAACAACTGTTTTCTGGAAATGGAGGTGAAAGCTAGTGGCAACTCAGCTTGGAAAAGCTTACGTGCAAATCATTCCTTCAGCTAAAGGGATTGGCGGAATGATTCAGAAAGAACTTGGTGGCGAGGTTGCCTCAGCAGGAAACTTCGCTGGAGAGTCATTGGGTTCCAATTTGGTTGGAACTTTTAAAAAGGTAATTGCAGCCGCAGGGATTGGGAAAGCTTTTAGCGCCGCATTGAGTGAAGGGGCAGCACTTCAACAATCCATTGGTGGTGTTGAAACACTCTTTAAAACCTCAGCAGGAAAAGTAAGGGCATATGCAGAAGACGCATATAAAACTACTGGACTTTCTGCAAATAAATACATGGAGACCGTGACGGGCTTCTCAGCCAGCTTGCTACAATCTCTTGGTGGAGATACAGACAAAGCGGCAGAAACAGCTAACATGGCCATGGTGGATATGTCGGATAATGCCAATAAGATGGGGACATCTATGGAGAGCATTCAGATGGCATATCAAGGGTTTGCTAAGCAAAATTATACAATGTTGGATAACCTGAAATTGGGTTATGGTGGTACAAAACAAGAAATGCAACGGCTTTTGGCGGATGCTGAAAAATTGACAGGCGTTAAGTATGACATAAATAACTTGTCAGACGTTTATAGCGCTATTCACGCCATCCAAGGAAAATTGGATATCACTGGCACAACAGCAAAAGAAGCGTCATCCACATTTACAGGCTCTTTTGAAGCCATGAAGTCGGCCGCTCAAAATGTGCTAGGGAATTTATCGATTGGCGAAAATGTTTTACCAGCCTTGCAAGCATTGCTGGAAACAACTAGAACATTTTTATTCAATAACTTTTTGCCAATGATTGGGAATATCCTATCTGGCTTGGGAGTAGTTTTGACCGAAGGGCTCAGCTCTTTAGCTTCTCAACTTTTTGGAGACGCTTTTGGAAGTGCAGTATATGACCAAATCGGGCGTGTAACAGGGATTTTCCAGACCTTTTTTGACATGATCTTCGGGTCAATGGATAAGCAAGGGAACATTGATATTCTTAATACGTTAGGATTTAGTGATGAGGCCGCAACCCAAATTGTTAATATCGGAGAGAATATCCGAACCACATTCGAGAATATCGGGACAATCATTGGGAATGTTATTGACATAGCAGGACAATTTGTAAGTAGCTTTTTAGGTATATCAGATGGAGCGCAAGGCGTGAACCTTCTCGGTATCGCTTTTGAGGGCTTGACTGGTATCTTAAGTGGTGTATCATCTGTTTTGAAAGACGTGACAGGTTGGCTTAAAGAGCACCCAGCTATTATAAGCGCTATGGCATCAGCTGTAGTTGGTCTTGTCACAGCATGGACGGCATACAAAACAATTGCTACAATCACCAATACGATTGAGGCTGTTAAAAACGGAATTTTCGCAACATCTTTTGCCTTATCTCAAGCTAGAGCAGTTGCTAGCGGAACCTTGACGGCTGCTTACGCGGCCGAAAATGTGGCAATAGCTGGAGCGAGCAAATCTTTTGGTTTGTTTAATGCGGTAATGTCTGCAAATCCTATTTTTCTTGTTATTGGTGCAATCACTGCACTGGTAGCCGCTTTAGCATGGTTTTTCACTCAAACTGAGACAGGAAAGGCAATTTGGTCATCTTTTGTAGATTCGATTAAACAAGCTTGGCAAGGGATTTCCGATTTCTTTGTCGGCATTTGGTCTGGTATCTCTGAAGGTGCAAGCACGTTGTGGACTACAGTTGTAACATTCTTTTCTGACTCGTGGGCAAGTATTCAAGAAACTGCATCTACTGCTTGGACAGCAATTACTACAGCCATCATGACGGTTGTTCAGCCGTTTATAGACGGATTTATGAATATCTGGAACAATATCTCAGACGGTCTTACTCAAGTTTGGGAAGGGATTAAGATGATTTTTCAAGGAGCTTGGGAATTTATCAAATCCATTTTCTTAGGCGCTGTTTTGATCATCATTGATATTGTAACAGGGAACTTTAACCAGCTGGGGGCTGACCTTTCTCTCATTTGGGACGGTATTAAAAATGGCGTTTCTATGATTTGGGACGGTATTAAAACATACTTCTCTGGAGTCGTGGATATTATCGTAGGGTCTGCAACTGCTGTTTTTGAAAATTTCTCTAATGCTCTTAAAGCGATTTGGGAAGGACTGTCTGCTGCAGGTAAGGCTATATTTGATGGTTTTGCTCAGATACTATCAACCGTTTGGGAAACGATTAAATCAGTTGCAAGTGGCGCGTGGGAAGCGTTGAAATCAACCGTGCTAGGATTGATTGATGGCCTTGTGCAAGGTGCTCAAAATGCTTGGGACAACATGAAGCAAGCGGTAAGCGACCTTGTAAGCAATGTTACAAGTATCTTTGACGGAATCAGAAACATTGACCTTTGGTCAGCTGGTAAGGCAATCCTTGATGGATTCCTAGGTGGTTTGAAATCTGCTTGGAGCGCAGTTACTGACTTTGTGGGAGGCATTGCTGGATGGATTCGTGATCACAAAGGTCCGATTGAGTATGACCGCAAGCTCTTGATACCAGCTGGTAATGCGATTATGCAAGGTTTGAACGAAGGGCTACAAGACCGCTTCAAAGGCGTTAAAAAGACAGTCACTGGCATGGCAGGAGAAATTTCCAATGCCTTTTCAGATGATGATTTTGGCTTTGATACACCAAATGTAGCTAAAAACATTGAAGCGAGCCTAGCTATCCCAAGTGCTCAGTTTGAGGCAAAAGACAGTCAAACCGTGTCTGAGATAGCAATTCTGAGAGCAAGTATGGAGAAAATCCTTACAGCCATTCTTGAAAAAGATTCAGATTTGTACCTGGACGGAGAAAAAGTCGCTTTAAACGTTTACGAAAGACAAGGCGCAATCTACGCGAGAGAGGGGATTTAGTAGATGGATTTTATGGTGATAAACAGCTTTAATACTTCAACAATCCCCAAATGTGTAGTTACCGACTTTGGGACAGTTGAAGCGGCAAAACCGAAAGTAGCGGAAAACCCGAACCTCTTTGGAGTTAACGGGGCTTTCCGTGTACTTGACGGTGCATACGAAAGCTATGAACGTACAATTACTTTTTATGTAGCAAGGCAGACAGATATCGCTACAATCGTAGAAAAATTCAAGCCAGAAGATAACATTGTAGAATTTAGCTATCAAGCTAATTCATTTTTCTATGCAGAGTTTGCAGGCGCCACCTATAAACCTCACGGCATGCATGGTTGGAGGCTAGAAATCAAGCTAGTCATGCAACCTTTCAGATATATGAAAAATATCTCAGCTTTTACAGCTACAGGCTCAACGGCTATCAGAAATGAAGGAAATGTCTATAGTGAGCCGATCGTGGAGGTGGAAGGCAGTGGGGATGTGCTACTGACCATCAATGATACATCAATGTATCTCACTGTAAACAGGAAAGTTACAATAGATTGTAGGCATAAGAAGCAAAACATCTACAATGCTGATATGGCTATCCAGAACACTTTGAGAAAACGTGGAGGATTCTTCCAGTTAAAAGTAGGCTATAGCGGTATCACGTGGACTGGGAATGTTCGGAGTGTGAAAATCTATCCAAATTGGAGGTATATCATATGATTTACCTTACCTCAACAAACACGCCCTTAAATGATGCTTACAGTGATGAAATCGTGCAGGAGCGTAACAGCACCTATCAGCTGAAATTCAGATTCCCTACAAGCAATCCGCAATGGCAACTTTTGAAAGAGGAAACCTTTCTAGTAGCTGATGATCTTCACGGTACTCAAGATTTTGCAATCTTTGAAGTTGAAAAGCAAAATGGCTATGTACAAGTATACGCTAATCAAGTAATTAGCCTTTTAAATAACTATATCATCGGAAGCATTGAGATTGACAATGCAAGTGGTACACAAGCTTTAAGCCGATTCGCAGGCAGTATCACGCGCCAAAATCCTTTCTCTTTCTTCTCAGACATTGACGACAGGCACACCTACAATGAAAAAGATAAGAATGCTATGGAGGTCTTGGTAAAAGACAAGCACTCTATCTTGGGACAGTGGGGCGGAGACATGGTGCGTGATGGCTATAACTTACGACTACTGAAAAATGGTGGCTCAGAAAATGAGTCACTTTTTATGTATCGTAAAAATCTCTCAAGTTATCAGCATAAAAGCTCTACCAAAACACTGAAAACACGAATCACCTTTAAAACAACAGTAAAAGGTGAGGGAGAGCATGCGGAAGAGCAACACCTTTCCGTAGTGATAGATAGCCCTTTAGTTGCTAGGTATAGCCAAATCTATGAAGCAATTGTTGAAGTCAATGACGAAAACGTAAAAGACCAGGCAAGCCTTATCGAATACGGAAAAAGATACTATCGTACTACTATGTGCGACATGCTTGAAGATAGCCTTGAAATTTCCGTGGTTGGACAGAGTGACGTGCCAGTGCATATCTTTGACGTAGTCAGCTTGTATCATGACGGATATGGCCTTGACGTACGGAAAAAGATTACTAAATACACTTACTCACCGATGGCTAAAAGGTTGCGGACAATAGGCTTTGGTGCTTTCAAGTCAAGTCTTGCTACAGCTATTGGTGGCGTAGTAAATGATGCAGTACAAAACGAAAGTAAGAAATTACAATCCGATTTTGAAGAAAGACTCAGAAGAGAGATTGACAATGCCAATCGCGCCTTTGACGCAGAATTTAAAAAGCGTGAAACGTCTATAAAAGAATCAATTGAAAAGTACAAGACAAAAGCAGAAGAAATGGGTGCAGAGCTTCGGGACAAAATCGAAAAAGAGCAACCAGAGCTAGTAAAAAAAATTCGTAAAGACCTGATGAGTGGTACGGACTCTATCGCAGAACTCAGCAAAAAGCTGGAGCAAGTCAGTGAAACAGCACGTATCAACGCAAATCTTATCGGTGGTAATAATAGCACTTATTACAACAAGAACAGGCTCAATGGTGGCACGGCTAAAAAAATTACTTACGGAACTGATTTTGTAGAAGTTGGACATAATGGCGACGGCTTTGAAGTTGGTAAGACTTACGTGATTAGCTGGTCTGGTGTGTGTAATCCGTACGGTAAAAATGATATCACTATCAACTTTGACAAAAGCACAATATATGGCAGTGGAAACGTTGCACTTGCACCAGACAATGCCATCATGCCTAGAGCTACGCAATCCGTGAGCTCAAGCCAAACGAAGGTGCTAGCAGTATACCATGGGTGGTATACAGTTACTTATATCAGTGATTGGTATATGCCTACGGCTACGCGCGTGCTTGTAAATGATAACTCAACTAACTTCAGTGTGCCTTTGACGTATAAAAGCGTGGCGGACGCTCAAAACGCTACATATAGTACCAGTTGGAGTGAGAACCCAGATCTAATTTTTGACGGAGGAAGAACATGACAGAAACAATCCCAGTACGGGTACAACATAAGCGCATGAGTGCAAGCGCATGGGCCAGTAGCCCTCTAGTCTTGCTTGATGGAGAGTTAGGAGTAGAAAGCGATACGGGGAAAGTTAAGGTAGGAAATGGTCGTGACCGATTTTCCGCCTTGCAGTATCTCACAGGCCCAAAAGGAGACCGTGGTGAAACAGGGCCTCAAGGGCCTAGAGGTGCTGATGGGGTCGTAAGGTTTGAAGGTTCAGCGGCAGAGCGTGCTTTGGAGCAGTATGCTAAAAAGTCTGAAACCCCAGTGTATCGAATTGCTAAAGGGGATATCTATGGCGCTAACGTTGGCTCAGTCGCAACAATAAAAACAACCGATCTCATGAACCCAGACGGTATCAAGGTAGGCGATATTGTTGAAGACCTTTGGACGAATGACAGTACTGTAGACTATGAATTTTGGAAGGTGACGGCCATAAACGGTACTAATATCAATGTTCAAAAAATTGGTAAGAGAACATTTGTGATTTCTTACAATGATACAGACGTTAAGCGTCGTATCACAGCCCTTGAAGCAAGGCCAACTTTTGACTCTTTAACTCCTACACAAAAGAACATGCTAAGAGGCTATCAAGGACCTCAAGGCCCGACAGGTCCCGCAGGCCCTGCAGGCCCAGCAGGCGCAAGAGGTGCAGATGGTGCAAGAGGCCCAGCAGGTCCAGCAGGTCAAAATATCATAAACCAAAATGGCGGTGGGCTCATGAAATATTGGTACGGACCAAGGTATCAATACGAAGCAATTTCATATAAAGACCCTAACACCATCTATGACGTATACTAGGAGGCATTTATGGAAAGACAAGGGATATACGTAGGCGGTAGAGAGATTGTAGAGCGCTTTGTGGGCGCTAACTCGGTATGGAAAAAGTATACTCATTGGCGAACTTTATCAAGTGTGGAAATGAGTACAGAGTTTGACCAAAGCACAAACGAAGCTCATTTTTACAACTACCGCGGAGGCTTTGACAGCTTTGAGCTAGGAAATTCAAACGTGGTAAGAGTCCGAAAAGGCACGCGAGTTGTTGGATACGTTGAGCTACGTAGCATGTCTCTTCAATCAAATATCAAGCTGGTCATGAGGTTCAAAAATTCAGCTGATTTTTGGGAAATGAAGCAATTTTTGGGAAATGGAAGCTCATACTTAACTATCGAATTTTATAGGAAAGGATAGATAAATGGACATTACGATTCAAAATGTGCGGTCGCCAGCTCTTGAGAATAATGGCAGATACTACAAGGTATTTCAGCCTAGGACGGCAAACGAACTACTGAAGCTTCATCATATGGGGTGCGTAGGAGATACAGTGCTGACGGATATCCAGCTTGAGCAAGGCGATTTTCCTACAAGCTTTGTAGAGCCAACAATCACGCAACGTGCTTTAGCGGGTATCTTTAAAGATATGCGTTCGATTGAGCTTGAGCTACGTGACCCTAACAGTACACTTTGGGGGAAAATTCAGCAGAATAACCAAGGGGCTCTAAGTCAATTCTTTGACAAAAACGTTAAGAGCGCAATCGCTCAGACAGCAAGTGAAATTAGGCAGGAAGTGCGTGATGCCGCAAACAGCGCAAGGGTGCAAGTGACACCTGAAGGTGTTACAATCGGCTCTACTACCTTAACGGGTGAGCAGTTAGCTACTACCATTTCTACAAGCTCAAAAGGCGTTGATATCATCGCACCAAAAGTAAGAGTAAAGTCTGACATGCTTGTAGATGGCTCAGTAACTGCAAGTAAAATCGGAGCAGGAGCTATCACAGCGGATCATATCAGCTCAGGAGCAATCACTGCTGATAAAATCGAAATCTCAGACGCTTTAATCAACAAAATTGTAGCAAGAGATATCCTTGCGGATAAGATTGCTTCCAAGCAAATCTTCGCGACTAAAATTGAATCCATTGTATCTAGCTCTACATTCTTGCAAGCTTACCAAGGTGAAATTGGAGGTTTCACCATCGGGCGCTATCCAAACGGAAACGGACGCTGGATCTCAGGTATCAACAAATTCACGGTAGGCATGGGAAATGGCGGTGATTTTGGTGAGAACCGCACCGCATTTTGGGCAAACTGGGGAGACAGCTGGCATCATCACGGGCCAGATGCGTGGTTCGTGACGACGCAAGGCAAAATGTACTGCTTTAATGACGTGAGTTTTTACGACACCGTAGACTTTTCCAATACAGCTACAGTGAATTTTTATTCAAAAATTAATGCAACAGGTGGTATTTGGACGGGTAACGGCGATATCCATGGGGACGGCTCAAATCCCGCAGGAGGTAATAATGCAGTTTGTTGGTGGAATCAAATCACTACGGCAAAATGGCGTGGATATGCAGGAATTACTTCAAGCTCAGACAGGCGACTTAAAGAAAATATTCAAGAGACTAAAGTGAAAGCCCTTGATAAAATCAGGGTTTTGGACTTGGTCTCTTTTGACTTCATTAAGGATAAGAAGCATGAAGATATTGGATTGATTGCGCAGGAAGTGCAGAAAGTAGTGCCAGAAGCGATTGAAGTAGATGATGAGACAAGCTACTTATCTATCAACTACGCAAAATTTGTACCGTACTTGCTGAAAGCCGTGCAGGAGCTCACGGATAAAGTAGACAATTTGGAGGGTAAATAATGAATGAAGATACAACTTTTGAAACACTACTACAGCAGAAACTAGCTAGTAAACTTGCGGAAAAAGAGCATGAACTTGCTTTTCTAGAAGTAAATAACTTTTTATTAGCTACGGAGCTTGAAGCGTTAAAGGCAGTACTCTCCTATGATAGCTCACTTAAGGAGCTTTTTGAAGAAGTACAGACGAAAATGAAAGAAGGAAAACAACAATGACAAACACTTATGAATTAGCGATTAAACCATATCTTAAAGGTGGCGAAAATGTGACAGTAGTAGCTATCAAGGCTAAATCAGCGGGGCGCTACTCTTATGAAGAATGTGAGCTACAAGGCGACCGTACACAAGACAGTGAAGGCTCAATCATTCAAGCAGTGCTTGACCTTGTACGTACTGAACTTGACCCAGGCAGTGCCTTGGTACAAACTCAGGCGAAGTTGGAGCAACAACAGGCGAAGCTTGAGCAAGCGGAAGCTAAAATCACAGTTACGGATCAAGCGGTTCAGCACAACCGTGAAGAAACTGACCGCTATGGAAAAATCATTCACGCAGTAGTCTTGAACGCAGTGGCAAGTAAGTCAATTGCTTACGGTACAAGCTACAAGGAATTAGTAGAGCTTATCCCTCTTGCAGAAGTTGGCAAGACCTATCACGCGCACGACCTAGTAGCCATTGAAGACCCGAACTACATTGAAGTGGACGGAGAAGGTAAGCGTATCTTAGTTCAGTTTAACAAGGAATTTACCTACAATGGCGAACCTGTCAGCGACTTTGCACGTAACGGCCGTTTAGAATTGGACGGAACAGGAGCGGCATGGAAGTACGAGCCTAAAGCATAAAGCTTTTAAAAGCGTGTAGAAAGGGGGCTTATGGAGATTTTTGATAAAATCGAGCATTTTTTCACTAGCGTTATGCCCGTACTCACGCCCACAATCATTGCTTGGATAAGTTACAGCTTACCCAAAAAAGCAAAAGAAGAGACAGATAAAATCGTCTCAGAGCTTGAAGACGTGAAGAAGCAGATTGATGAAGCGCACAAAACCGCAAAAGACAGCAACGCAAAAATCGATGAAGTACAAGAAAAGCTTAAAGTACACGATGAGGCGCATCTTAACACAATGAGATTGCGCCTAGATCGTGATATGCGTAGAGCCATCCGCAGGAAGTATACTTCACGGGATGAGTACTCTTTGGTGGAAAGCTTGCACAAAAGCTATAAAGATTTAGGTGGCAATGGGTACATAGACCGCCTTTTCAGTGATTTTGAGAAGTTGGATATCAGGGCGGAAATTTTGGACGAAGATGATTAAAAGGAGGGTACAATGCTATGCGCAAATAAAAAAAATTCAACGAATCTAGCGCGGATTGATGGAGGTTTGGTCGTTAAGCAGGGCGACCTTGCCTCTTCTTTCGGCTATGCTCTTTTAGATGAAAACTATCAGCTGGTCACGGGTCTTGATGGCGAAATGGCAACAATCACGCTTACCAAAGGCATTCACAAGTGGATGAAGCGCGTGGAGGTCAGTGGCAGTGCTGTAGCTTTTCATCTGGATAGCATTTTGCCTAGCGGACGGTGGCGCTTGGAAATCACTGTAGGAGAGTACGTCTTTCCTAGTGATAGAGCTACCATGATACATGTGGAAAGTGCAGATAAGGAGCTGGTCACAGAAGAAGCGCTCAAGCTGAAGGAGTTTGACGTAGAAAAGGTAGTAGAGAAAGTGATAGCTGAAAAACACCTTACACCATCTACTGAAGCAGGCACAGGCACTCAAGCAGGTCAAGTGGATTTTCCCGACTTGCTTTTTTATTACAACTTAGGAAAGGTTTAACAAATGGACACAACAAAATTAGTAGCATTCGCGCAGGCGGTTGGGGTTGATATCAAGGAATTGAAGCAATTACTAAATGGCAAGATTGACAATGCGACAGTAACACAACTGATTGAGCAAGCTAAAACGGCGGTCAAAAATGAGATTTTGGGTGAAGGTGTATCAGAAGATTTGAATACGCTGAAAGAAATTGCTGAAAAGATTGCGAGCATGAGCGGTAGCACTGAAGGCGCAGTTGTACAAAAAATCTCAGATTTAGGTACACGACTTGATACTTTTGCCAATCTTGATTTAGTAACCGTATATAATCAAGCGAAAGCGTGATAGCCATGAGCAATTTAGAAGAATTTGCTCAAGCCGTTGGCCGTGACATCAAGGCGCTGAATCAAAAGCCAACACCCAGTCTGGTCTTGACAGGAAACACCCTCGGCCTAGTCGGGGGTAATAGGGTAACGCTACCGATTCAGCAAAATACCTATACAACTCTATCAGGATCTGGCACTCCTGATGGTAAAGTAGTAGCCAATCCAGGAGACACTTATATAAATAAAAGTGTCTCTTTAGGAGATTACTACTATTACAAAGAACGAAATCCAGGCAGAAATACAGGTTGGAAAGTCTTGTATGGAAGTATGGGTGTCAATATTAATTTATTGACAGGGAGCAGAATTAGATTCGCAAGAGAAAACTATTTCGTAAGTGCTTCTATCACTGATTTAACAGTATCATTGGATTCACTCAAAAATGGTCAAGCCCGTGATTTTTATCAAGACGGTGAAAATGTAGTAATTAGATTTGTTCCTGTTAAACAATTTGACGCAAGGGAAAGTGTTATTCCTCAAGGATTTAGGCCTTCAGGGAACTTCCTAGTGCCAGCTTATTCAAAAAGCGGAGACAGCATAGGACTATTCAAGTTTGAGCAAACATATGGAATCGTAAAGTTGATTTTGAATGATATCAATAAAGATAGCATCACAAGCGAAATGCTGAAAGGAATCAACTCAGGCTTGATTGTATATCCAACGCAAGAAGCTTGGCCTACAAAATTACCATAAGAAAGGAAATGTAACAATGTCACAATTTAATGAGTTGATTATCGCTTTTGCTACTGGATTTTTAGCGGTAGCAGTAGGCAATATCGTAAAAGCAGTGAAAGAGTATCTTTTGCAAAAAGGCGGGGAGAAAGCTGTAAAAATCGCTGAAATCCTAGCCAAAAATGCAGTACACGCAGTAGAGCAGGTAGCTCAAGAAACAGGATATAAAGGCGATGAAAAGCTTGAGCAAGCTAAAGTATATATGATTGCAGAGCTTAAAAAGTACAATGTCAACATGACGGATAAAGAGCTTGAAGTATTCGTTGAGTCAGCCGTGAAGCAGATGAATGACGCATGGAAAGGACAATAGCATGGATATTGATACTAGCAGATACAGAGAAGGTTTGCCACAAGTAGGCTATGCGCCATATCGACAAGTACACGCTCACTCTACGGGAAACCGTAATTCAACCGTACAAAATGAAGCGGACTATCACTACAGAAAGGACCCTGATTTAGGGTTCTTTTCTCATGTCGTTGGAAATGGACGCGTTATGCAGGTAGGCCCAACAAACAACGGATCATACGACGTTGGAGGCGGTTGGAATGCTGAAACGTATGCAGCGGTTGAGCTAATTGAAAGCCATGATACTGAAGAAGAGTTCATGACAGACTACCGCCTTTATATCGAGTTGCTACGGAATCTAGCAGATGAAGCAGGATTGCCGAAGACACTTGATACAGACGACTTGGAAGGTATCAAAACGCATGAATACTGCACGAATAACCAACCCGACAACCATTCAGACCACGTTGACCCTTATCCATATCTGGCTAAATGGGGTATCAGCCGTAGCCAATTTAAGCACGACATTGAAAACGGCTTGACGATTGAAGCAGGCTGGAAGAAAAACGGTACGGGCTACTGGTACGTGCATTCAGACGGAAGCTATCCAAAAGATAAGTTTGAAAAAGTTGAAGGCACTTGGTACTACTTTGACGGTTCAGGCTACATGCTTGTAGACCGTTGGAAGAAGCATTCAGATGGTAATTGGTACTGGTTTGACGGTTCAGGCGCTATGGCGACAGGTTGGAAGAAGATTGCTGATAAATGGTACTACTTTGACGTAGAAGGCGCTATGAAGACAGGTTGGGTCAAGTACAAGGATACTTGGTACTACCTAGACGCTAAAGAAGGCACTATGGTATCTAATGCCTTTATTCAGTCAGCTGATAAAAAAGGTTGGTACTACCTCAAGGCAGACGGAACGCTAGCAGATAAGCCAGAGTTCACAGTAGAGCCAGAGGGGCTTGTAACCGTAAAATGACAAAAAACCTTCCTATATAATAGGAAGAAAAGTGAAGAAAAATTACACCGCAGGCAGTAGCTTGCGGTTTTTTTGTTGCTTAAAAAGGTTGGATTTTAAATCCAAGAAATATCAATCGAATAAACGGATTTTAAATCCGTAAAATCATTTTTTTCATCAAAAATATTTTTTTGAAAAAAATTATCTTTTTTATTGACAATACACAACATATGTTGTATACTTAAAATGTAAGATAGAAAAAAAGAAAAAGAGGTATTCGAAATGAATAGTGCAGTATTTTGTGGAAGATTTGACAACGGCCATGATTATTATGACGCTCATGCCAGTGTTGTGATTGATGATAAGAAGAAAGAGCTTGATGCAGAAGAAATTTGTAAAATCGCAGATGCTCTAAGACGCTATCACCGTGGAACATGCGTAGATATATACGTTGATGGTTCTGAGATTGAATGGCATACTGATTGCGGTAATGCTTATTATGCTGAAGATGGTTCGCTAGTTGTGAAAGAAGGTTTCGAATGGTTGAATTGGTCTTGTTCAGCAGATGAGATTGCTGAGGCCTATCATGCTATGGAAGAATCAGAAGAGATTGCATAGAAATAGAGCTGGGGGATTCCCAGCTCTATTGTAAGATAGATTGGTTGTAGAGTAACAACCGTAGAAAGATTATACCATGAAAATAGATACAAATCAAATTGAATGGATGTTAGATCACGCAACGGGCTATCAGGTTGCTAAGATGAGCGGTGTCGCTCAGCAGACCATTTCAGCTCTCATCACTGGTAAGCGCAAACTTGAAAATCTAACAATCATAACTGGGTATAAATTGACTGAGGCTTCATACCTTCTTCAAGAAGAGCTTTTAAAAAAGAATGAAGGTCTTATCCTTGAAGCAAAGGAAGATATGGATATCTATGATGGAGATTTTGAAGTTGTCGCAGTATTGATGAGTGATGGTTTCATCAGCAAGTACATCTATGCAAATCCTCCAATGAGAGAAGATTTTGAAAGTGATAAAGAGTTTGAGGAAATCCTGGAAGGACACTATGAGAGCCTTGAAGCTTTGAAAGGTCTTGATATCAAAAAAATGAAACTGAAAGATTTACTCAAGAAGCTAGAAGAGCAACGAAACTTTTTTAAAAATAGTAACTAAAAAGAGCTGACTGCAAAGTCAGCTCAATATGTATAAATAAAAAAGAAAGGCGGATAAGGCACCGCCTCAATAGATATTATACCATGAAAACATTTTTTAATCAAATTGACTTTTTTAAAAAATATTTTCTCAAAAAAAGTGGTGATTTTTTCATCACTTTTTTATCTTTTTACGAATAGATAAGTAGGAGGATAAAAAAATGAAAATCATAAACATTGAACAAGCAAGCATTGAGAAAACAGGTCTAGGTTTTGAACACTGGGTAGCAGTGACTTATAGCTTGCCTTTTTTGAAAAATGAATACACAGTAAATCTACTCCTTTTGTTAGATTTTGAGATTGAAGATAAAGAGCTACTGGACTACCTGATCATGAGTTGGAAGTATAGGGATCTGGTAGAACATTCAACGCTTATGTATCAAGTAGAGCGGGGTTTATAAGGGTGCCCCATGGGGCACAAATGGGGCAAAGTTGTATTTTTTTTGTGTTTTCATGGTAAAAAATCAGTGTAAGTTACCTCTTATAAATGCTTATTTTAAGCCTTTTTTGGCTTATGCGTGCTTATTTATATAGGTTATTTCAATTACTCTTAAATAATAGAGCGACTACATTAGTAGCTTAAAAACGTGATTAAACCGCTATTCTTAGGAGTAGCGGTTTTCTTTTTTTCTATTCATGGGGCACAAATGGGGCACAAAAGTTGGCAAACTATTTATAAAGTTTATCTAGCACGTCAACAACTTTCGACTTAATGTTTTTTGTGACGTGAGTATAGATTTCCATTGTGGTCTTGCCGTTGTCTTTGTGGCCGACACGTTGAGTGATAGCCTTTAGTGGAATATTGTTTTCAGCAAGTGTACTGATAAGGGTATGGCGTAGTATGTGTGGGTGAAGTGGCTTTTTGATTGGATTCTTTAAAGTATCGTTTGCCTTTTTCATGAGCTTGCCGATACTTGACTTATGAATAGGAATTCCATTAGCTGAAACGAAGATGAACCCCATATCCTTATAGTTTGGATTGGTACTCTTTCTTAGCTCATGTAGTTCGATAAATTCTTCGATAATCTCAATTTCTTTTTTTGTCAAGTCAACTACCCTTATAGATGATAAAGTTTTAGGTGTAGTCTTGATACCTTCAGAACCCTTGCGCGTGGGGTCAAGCGTACCATTGATGGTGATGGTGCGGTTTTCTCTATCGTAATTCTCAAATTTAAGTGCCCCAGCTTCCCCGACACGGCAACCATTGAGCGACATGAATTCAGCCATACGGGCTACGTGATAGCCCCTGTTATACTCTTTCATGGCTTTCAGAAGCCTCTTTAACTCGCTTTGCTCAAGGAATTTATCTTCAATGCGCTCCATAGTCTCATACGTAGCAACTTGCTTGGGTAATCTCACGCGTTGGACTGGGTTGCTATCTATCAGCTCCATATCTAGTGCATACTTAAAGACCATGCTTAGTACTGATTTATGTTTTTTGAGTTTAATATAGTTTTCTTCCGAGTCCGTGAAGTATTGTTGCGTGTACTTTGGCGTGATATTTTTTATCTTTACTTTTGGCGCAAAACTTTCTTTGATTTCATCTACAGCATATACCATGGTCTTTATGGTAGAAGGTTTGATTGACTTCTTATGAAGCTCCCACCAATCATCTAGCACGTCAGTAAAGAGCATATCAGTAGTAGTAAGACTTTGAAGCTTTTCTGCTATCTTCTCATCTAGTATCTTTTGCGCTTCTTTTTTGGCACGCGGTGACTTGCTATCTAGTACTATAGATATTTTTTTCATTTTCTCAGTATACGGATCTTTATATCTCTCCGCGTACCTGTATCTACCATTTGGAAGTTCTTCCATCCACATTTGATTTTACCTCACTTTTTTGATAAAATGGGTATAGTAAAGAGGGCTTTTTAATGCCTTTTACTATACTGCTTTGCCCTTGCACTCAAGATTGCCGTCTGATAGTGCAAGGGCTTTTTTGTTTTCTACTATATAGTAGACTCTTTCAAGTATGAGTCTATCATAGCTTTTATGATTCTTTTGTCGCGGTCAGTAATTTTTTGACCGTCTTTTTTTATGTCCATAGAGAAAAACTTCTCATAGTCCATCTCTTTTAAGTCTTGACTTTCAAGAGTCTCTTTTATGATTTCTCTATCAGGTTTTTCCTGATCCGTGCGACCTAGCAAGAAATCCACTGACACATTGAAAAAGTCCGCAAGTTGCATGATTCTTTCTGTTGAAGGGTTGTTTCTTTTTAAGCCATAAAGAGTATTTTTTCCGATACCCAAGCCTTCCTCAACGTCGTTGAATGATAAGCCTCTGCTTTTGCATAGCTCTTTCACAACTTCATATACAGGTAACATATTACATGCACCCCCTTTTTTTATCCAAAGTATTCACGTTTTTAAGATTATATTTGATACTATACCTATCTAAGATTAAATATAATCTTAAAATGAAGAAAAAATGCAAAAAAAGTTAAAAAAAAGACGAAAAAATGTTGACAATCTTTTTCTAAAGTGGTATTATTATCTCAGAAGTTAAGAAATATGTTAAAAATTAAATCAAGAAAAATCTTTGTATTTGTCTATTTTTTAATGCGTTTTATTTTTCTTTATTTTTTGTTGTACCTTTAAAAAGACTATTCTTATCAGTTTTCTAAAACTTTTTATAGTTTTTTATAGCTTTTTTCTACACTCTTATTATATAAGAATTAATTTTTATTGTCAACATTTTTTTAAAAAAATAAAAATTTTTTTCACTTTTTCTTTAACTTATAGTAATTTAACTTAAAAAAGGAGGTGGTCGTATGAAAGACCAACAAAAGAAGTGGGCAAGGTTAGCAGAAGCTAGCTTGAAGGAAAAGGGTTGGAGCAAGACGGATCTTGCGATAGTCGCAGGAGTTACACCGTCAGCCATTACTCAGCTCTTTAAAAAGGGTAAGGGAAGTGATGATTTAAAATTGCTCATCCATAAAAAGTTGAAGTTGTCGGAGTCATGGGAAAAACTAGAAGAAATCAGTTAAAGGAGTAACATCATGAATGAAATTTTCAATTTTAAAGGTCAGCTAGTTAGAACGGTTCTAATTGGCAAGGGGCTTTGGTTTGTCGGGAAAGACGTTGCAGATATTCTAGGATATACGGGAACCGCTAAAGCTATCAGAAATCATGTTGATGAAGATGATAAAGGGGTGACCGAAATGGACACCCCTGGTGGAAAACAAAACACCGTCATCATCAATGAATCTGGACTCTATTCACTAATCTTGTCTAGTAAGTTGCCTCAGGCTAAGGAATTCAAACGCTGGGTGACATCAGAAGTTCTACCAGCAATTAGGAAAGATGGTGGATTCATTAGAGAGAATCTTGATGAAGAAGCTTTCATTGCACTATTCACGACTCAGAAGATGTTGAGGGAACAACAGACATGTATGGTTGAAGACATCAATTATCTGAAGAATGAGCAACCGATTCATCCAAGTTTTGCTCAAGCCTTGCTGAAAAAACGAAAAGCAAGGGTAGTAGCCTGCTTAGGAGGGATTGATAGCCCAGCCTACGAAAACAAGGTTTTTGCAAAATCCGTTTTCAAGCAAGCAGAAGTGGATTTTAAAGACCATTTCAACATCAGTAGGTATGACCTTCTTCCAAAGAAATATGCGAATGAAGCTTTGGCTTACTGGAGAAATTGGGAACCAAACACCAACATGAAATTGCGTATCATGCAATTGAATGAATATCATTGTTTTTAGCACAAAAAAAGCCTGACTGCAATCAGGCCCTTAACAAAAAAGTATATATAAAGTATAACACGGGAGGCAGAGAAATGCCAGTAATTAATAACGTGAATTTTCGCCCTGTATCTCAAGAAGAAAAAGCTGAATGGGGCGGGTATGAAAGTTTGAAAGAAAAATTCAACGATTTGTCATTAACAACGTTGAAGCAGTGGGCGAATGAGATGAAAGAGCATGAAGATTTTAAATTTTTCGTTTTGCACCCAACTCACAAAACCGTTCTAATTCATTATAAAGGTTTCGCACTCTATTGCATGTGGAAATCCCGCAATCGCTATAAAGCAAAGAAAGAAAGTCTAAAAAACCTACTAAATGACTTGAAAGCTGAAAAAGCAATTATTGAAGAAGTTGCTGAGCTTGAGCTTGACAAGCTTATGACAGCCTAAACTAGAAAGGAAATAACTATGTTACAAGAACCATCAATTACAAGTCAACTTCTAGGTGTAGCTACAATCATCATTTTTATCGCAATCGCATATGCGTATGTAGTGCGTCAAGACAAACAAGAAGCAGAAGCCAAAAAGAAAAAAGCAGAGCTTGAAGAGAAGTTACTTGAGCTATCAGAGGAACTTTATGAAGTAGGGCGGTATGATGAACGCCAAGCTATCCGTAGAAATATCCGCAGAAAGTTTCAAGGATTTACGTTTGACAATGAGCGCCCTGAAGGCTTGAAGCCAGAGCCATTATCATTGCCAGCGCCTACCTTTAAGGAGGTGTAGGCATGTCTGAAATCAAATGGATAAAGATAGCGACAGATATTTTTGACGATGAAAAAATCAGCCTAATCGACGCCTTGCCAGATCGTGATGCAATTATTGTAATCTGGATAAAACTTCTAACACTTGCAGGGAAATTGAATACTAATGGAATTTTAGCAATTTCCAAAGACATTGTATACACCGATGAAATGCTTGCACAAACGTTCCATCGTCCACTTGATACCGTTCGCACAGCTCTTGAGACTTTTGAAAAGTTTGGAATGATTGAAAAAATCGATGGAGTGGTAGTGTTACCCAACTGGGAAAAACATCAGAACATTGACGGTATGGAAAAAATCAAAGAGCAAAGCAGAAAAAGAGTTGCACGTCACCGACAAAAACAGAAATTACTTGCACAAAACAACGAAAGTAACGTTACTGTAACGTTACCTGTAACGTTACCTGTAACGCAATGTAACGCAATAGAACAAGAACAAGAAAAAGAACAAGAAGAAGAAACTAGTAGTAGTTGTAGTAATTTTCCAAGTGATGAAAAAGACGTGTATGAGAAATTTGAGGAAGAACTTCAAAAGAAACTCACTCCATCTGAAATGAAAGGCATTGATAGACTAGTCTTCAAGTATGGAAGTGATATGGTTGAAAAGGCATTGGATGAATCTGTTCTAAAAGGAAAGCCAACTATATCCTATATCACTGGTATCTTAAAAAATTGGAGCTCTAGCAAGGTAACTACACTAGGGGACCGTCTAGCAGTAAAAGAGACTAATCAAGGTAATACGGTAAAAAGATCTAATTTTTCTAAGGTTAGCAAAGAGGAAGAGGAAGAGAGGAGAATGAGGGAGAAATGGGGATTCTAACAAGAGAAAGTCTTATCAAAGAGTTTGAGGATGAATTTTATCCTATCAGTAAAGCTAAAAAGGCATTACTTGAAAAGCAAAGCCTTGAAGTTGTATTACAAGTGCTATCTGACATGGCAAGCTGGAGTACATATGGAGGTAAAGTGGTATGGAAGTAGATGCACTAGAAAGACTGGCCTTAAGCTACCGCCATTCAGTAGAAGAACTTAATGCAAAGTGTGACAAGCATGATATCAAGCTGATTAGGCTCTTGCGGACAGATAAAGTGGTATGCAGGCTATGCGAGTCTGAAAGAATTCATGAAGAAAATCAGGTTGTCATTGATCGCATTGCTGTTGAAGAGAAAGAGCGTGAGCGTTTGTTCTATTTAGAAAAATTCTCCCTCTATGATGAAGTCTTGCAAAATGCCACACTAGAGAATTTTGACACCCCGACAGAAAAGGAAGCTGAAAAGTTAGCGTTTGCTAAAAGGATTTGTAATGAGTGGGAGAGCGGTGCACGAAATAACATTGTTTTTCAAGGAAATCCAGGTACGGGTAAGAGTCATCTTGCTTTTGCCATTGTAAAAGCTCTATCTGAAAAGACCGAAGAGATTGCTATCTTTATCAACGTAACGGATTTATTCATGAAGATTAAAGCTGATTTTGGACAAGAGGAACACCTTGTAAATAAAATTGCAACGGCAAAGTATTTGGTTTTAGATGATTTGGGTATGGAAAAGCAAAGCGAGTGGTCTTCCAGTATCTTGTACAACATTCTGAACAAAAGGAGCAATACGATTGTAACAACAAACTTAACAAGTAATCAAATAAAGAAGCGTTACGGGGAGCCATTCCTTACACGCCTGATGAAAGGTGTAGATAAACATCACTATATGACTTTTGACGACCTACAAAACAAACGTACGCAGTATTTTTAAGAGAAAGAGGATTATCAGATGAGTATGATCAGTTTAAAAGCCGAAGTGCATTGCCCTTTTTGTGGCGAGTGCTACACACGTAAAGTAGGCCCTAATGCCAAATCACTACTATGCCGTTTTTGTCGCATGTCTATTTACTTAAAATGGACAACAAAAACAAGACTTGGCACTGATAAACATGGGTTCGCACGGATTGCAGACGAGCCTTATAACAGCAACGAGGTAGTAGAAGAAATGAATGGAGTTTTCACGAATGAACAAAATTAAACAGTTGCGCAAACTTAAACATATCAAGCAAAAGACTATCGCCCAAAAGTTGGGCGTGTCACAACGCACCGTAGGAAATTGGGAGAAGAATATCAGTCAAATTAAGCCAGACAAGGCGAAGGAGCTTGCAGACCTTTTCGGGGTAGACGTGTCTTATCTGCTAGGATATGCGAGTGAAGGTGTTTTGCAAAGGTCAATCACGGAGGAAGTACATAATGCCATTCTACGTGTACAGTCAGAGCACCCAGACCATGAAGACTGCATGGCTATCCGTGAAGCTTGCATGAATTTGATTGAAGCGACACTTGAAGGATATTAATAATGAATGAAACATTAAAGCAGGAAATGATATCAGCATACACGCGCTCTATCAATATCATAGACCAAAAGCTAGAAGATTTAGGCGCACCATGTGATAAAGCACTATCCCAAAGTGCCTATGCAAAGATTGCGCATGCCAAAGCAGAAGAGCGTGAGTATTTGCGCAAGAAAAGAGTAGCATTAGAAAAGAAATTAGAGGAACTAGAAAATGAATAATAGCAAAAAAGAACTTGTAACTATCCCAGAAAAAGTTGGAGACTTCATCACGCGCCAAAAAGAAAGTGGAAAAAGCTTTTTTATATCACTTGAAAATTTGAAGTATGAGCTTGAAATCTTAATGTGGATCACGAAAGATGATAATGAAGATAAGTTTTTGAGTGCATGGGTCAATGGCTTTAATGTTGAAACTGAAAAAACTTATAAAATTCGTATGAAAAATATGAAAAGCGGATATGACTACTTAAATTATAATAAAAGTCAGTATAAGTGGCTTTTCATGGATAAGCATGAAGTGGGAGATTTTCGCACAGCACACACGCGCAAAGAGCTTGAAGAAGCTGGTTTTGGATTAATGTTATCAAGTGCCCTTTTTGAAGTAGAGGAGGCTTAAAAATGACAGCAGAAGCAGTAAAAATTGACGCAAGCAAAATCACAGCTGGAGACATTAAAGCAGTAAATCTTCTAAAGTATCTCAAAAAGCAAGAAGAGATCAAGGAAAAAGAAAAAATCTTGAGGATTCCGATTTTACCAATAGAAATCGCAGAAATGCTTGAAGAAGCAAAAAAGGACGGCATGTCTTTAGTAGATACCATTGTGTGTTGCCATTTAGACCTAGCAGACTTTTTCGACAAGGAAGGACAGGAAGCTTTTGCACGCGCGTGGCTTGACGGATACATGACGGGAGAAGATTTTAATGATTGATAAAAAACTTTTGAAATTCATTATCTTGGCATGGATCTTATCATCAGCCGTTATTGAGATTTGGAAGATTGATAAGCTCAAGAGCTTGGAAAATCAAAAACCTATGCTTGTATACAAAGTAGATAATGCAGGAGCTGAAATTCATGGCAAGGTAATTGAAAAAGGCAGACACGGCAAGCTATATACGATTACTATCAGAGATTATGGCGTATTTGTTGTGACAGAAGAGCAGTTTAATAAAATAAAGATTGGAGAAGAGGTACTACTATGAGACCACAAAGGTATCCTTTTGCAGGAGTAAAAAAAGAAGATGAAATCAAAAAGATTGCAAATATGTTTAAAAAGGTGAATTTGCCTGATTTTAAATTGTGTTTTGGTTGGGAGTATGACCGTTTAATGTCTTGGACAAATGTATATGTAGAACTAGCAGGGTTTGGCAAGATTTTCCATTCAAAGCTTATCCTACAAAGTGTTGATTTTGATAAAGATACCATGTTACATTTTAAGGTGAAAGTGATTGAAGAAATCTTGAAAATGACTGTATACGAATTTAAAGAAAAAGGCAATTATAGTTGGGCAAACGTTTTTGGAGACTTGCTCACTAGCATTACTGACGCAGGTTGCGCACGACTACCTATCGGAGGATTAAAATAATGATGATGATCAGATTACGGGCATATGACCGACAAGAAAAACGTTTTTTGGATTTTGAAGAAGTTAAAAAAAGCCTGACTTTTGCAGACTTGAAAAACCCACGCTACCTCTTCACGAGGTCTACGGGTTGCTACGACAAAAATGGAGTGGAAATTTTTGAAGGCGATACTATCAAGATTTTTGGCTTCAAGGGGAGCGTAAACTTTGACAAGTACGAATTTGAGCATACTTCAAATGGCAATTATGAAGAGTTTGAAGGCATTGGCTTTTACTTAATATTTTTTGAGGATTTAGATGAAGACGGCAATTATAAAAAGTTTGTCTTAACAAAAGATATGATAAATGTTGGAGAACTAGTGCCACATGTAGCGTTTGAAATGGAAGATGAGGAAGATTAAAGATGAATGAGATTTTACAAGCGTTAGCAAAAATGCTGAATATGACAGTAGATGAAGTTAGTTCCTTGCTTGACACCTTTAAAGGTAATGCACCGCAGATCTATGAAATGCTTTTGAGAGAAAAGGTTTTATATGATAGTTTTAACTTTTTATCATATGTTTTTCTAGCCATTACGTTTGCAGGCATTGTTGTATCAGTTTTCAGCACTGTCTTCTACCTTGAGTACCACGGAACAAATTTGGGTTACTGGCACTTGAAGAAAGAGGAAGTTTTGGAGGTATTTGATAAGCAAGTTGAAAAACACCGCAAAAAGTTGAAGCCTTTCTTGATTGGAGGCTACACGGCACTAGTGCTAGGAGGTACGGGATTTGTAGCAGTGACCGTACTAAAGACTATCCTTGCCCCAAACTATATTTTCATCGTAAAAGAAATACTACCTAAACTAACTCATTAAACAAAAAAAGCCAGCACGTTCGAGACGCACCGACCATCAGCCTTATACTTAAATACTTTACGCTTCTAGTATAACACGGAGGGGTCTGTAATGCAAATCGAATTACTGGATAAAATTGATGAAAAGAAAACCCGCAAGGCCGCAGAACGGGTCTTAAAGAGGTATTTTCAGCTTAAAAGGATAGCAGGGGAAGAGTACGCACCAAAGATTACCATATCATATACCTTGGAGCCTAGAGGGGGCACAGGGCGCGTAAGTAAGCAAGTTGAAGATATGGTAGTCAGACGTGTATCCGCACAGCAAGATATGGAAGTTATTGCCAAAGCTATCAACAGCTTGTCATGCCTAGATTATACACGTATTCTAGTTGAAAAGTACTGTACGCCTTACAGAAAAGCAAAGCATATCTTATACTCAGAACTTGGATACTCAGCAAGTGAGTATTACCGTATGCTGAATAGAGCTTTATTAGAGTTTGCAGAGTGCTATCAGGGAAAAGACCTACTGGTTTACCGATGAATTTTGGGAATTTTTTAGGAAAATCTTGAGAAAAATTGGGGAAAAAGTCGGGAAAATTTGAAAGGTTTTTGATGATAAAATGGTAGTATCAAGAATAAAAGGAAGAATGACGGTGAGAGGTCGGAAGCATTACGTTTAAGCGTAGTGCTTTTCTTTTTACATTAGAAAGGAGAGGTAGCATGCGCAAGGTTGAGCCGATTCGTGATTTAGATGATATTGAAAGAATGAAAGATTACCTTAGAAAAAAGAGCGATAGAAATTTCATTTTATTCATGTTTGGTATCTACTCAGGTTTGAGAGTAAGTGATATCATACCTCTTCAAGTAAAGCAAGTAACAGCTGACAGAATTGAACTTAAAGAGAAGAAGACAGGGAAGATAAGATACTTTCCAATCAGTCCACCTTTAAGAAAAGAAGTCAATAAATACATTAAAGACAATCAGCTGGCAGATTATGATTACCTTTTTCCTAGCAAAAAGAAGAAAAGGGCGGATGGAGTACGTATCACTCACGTTGGAAGAGTAGCAGTCTATCAAGTACTTAAAGATGCCGCTAACTATGTTGGTCTAACACATATAGGCACACACTCTATGAGAAAAACTTTTGGATATCATCACTACAAAAAGAATGGTAATGTTGCGATACTTCAGAAGATTTTCAATCACTCTACACCAGATATTACACTAGGATATATTGGCTACTCTCAAGATGAGTTAGATGAAAGTATTTTAACTTTTGACTATTAAAAATTAAATGATTGATTATGTTTTATTTTACATATTGAGAAAAAGTAAATAATAAAATAGAAAAAGTTAAGAGAGACTTAGAGACAGTAGGCTTTATAGGTTATCAGTTTTATTTAACAGAATGTAAGATATGTTAAATATAACACCTCCATTATGTTAAATATGAAGAGGTTTGAGTATAGATATACCCCCCTACCCTGAATAGAAAGGGAAGGGTTTTTTCATACCCTACCCCCTTGATAGAAAGACTACCCCCCTACCTTAATTGGTAGACCCCCTACCTCATAGAAAGGATACCCCCACCTATGTCAAGCACCCCCTCCCCTCGTGCAGACCGTAGCGGTCCACACCGCATAGCATTTGATAGGAATAAAAGGATTATCTTAAAGACAAGAAACACTTGTGGTATATGTGGGCAACCAGTAGATAAGAGCCTTAAGTATCCTCATCCGCTCAGCCCAGTCATTGACCATATCGTTCCAATAAATAAGAATGGTCATCCATCTGACATTAACAATCTACAGCTTGCTCACTGGCAATGTAATAGGCAGAAGTCTGACAAGCTTTATGCTGATGATAAGACATCTAGTCCAAAGATTATAGGCAATCGCAATCTTCCTCAGACTTTGGACTGGTTCTCATATAAATCTTAATATAAATCTTAATAAAAAATAGTAGTAGTAATGGCTAATTATTAACTAAATAAATAATCTTTCTTATAACATTCGGGTTTTAATGAATAAAAGGGGGATTATGAATAAAACTATGGGGGGGGGTAGCACCCTCCCTCGGGTTGCTTCCGAACTTCCCGCCGTTACTGTACATTTTTTCTCGTGCAACAAGAAAGGAAATTTCACATTTTGGAAAATTTGAAAGGTATTCAGTACCTACGGCGAAAGCTAGCAAACTATACCTCAAGCGTTGATTTAAGGTATTCACAATATGCCATGGAACACCAAGAGCTGGATATGGGCATTACCATTCCCCCTCATATCAGGCAACAATATAAAGCCGTGCTCGGTTGGGCCGCTAAAGGCGTTGACAGTCTTGCAGATCGTTTGGTATTCCGTGAGTTCGGAAACGACGACTTTAACGTAAATCAAATCTTTGCACTGAATAATCCAGACGTATTCTTTGATAGCGCAATCTTATCAGCTTTAATCGGCTCATGTTGCTTCATCTACGTAGCAAGTGGCGAAGGTACGCCAAGACTACAAGTCATTGAAGCAAGTAATGCTACAGGAGTGATTGACCCGATTACAGGACTACTTACCGAAGGCTACGCAGTACTAAAGCGTGATGAAAATAAAGCGCCTATCAGGGAAGCTTACTTCACGCCAAAAAGCACTACCTTTATCACGAAAGGGCAAAAGCCTTTCACGCTACCAAATCCAACGGGAGTGCCTTTGCTAGTGCCTATCATTCACAGGCCAGACGCTGTAAGGCCTTTTGGACGTTCACGGATCACTAAGGCAGGTATGTACTACCAGTCATACGCTAAGCGGACACTTGAGCGCTCAGACATTACAGCCGAATTTTATTCGTTCCCTCAAAAGTATATTTTGGGATTGAGCCCAGAAGCAGAAAGCATTGACACATGGAAAGCTACTAT
>FLSB01288320.1_pt1 | contig 33922 bp, 24 predicted proteins | sample 1550551 | NCBI WGS metagenome assembly FLSB01 (sample SAMEA4031774, study PRJEB14383) | metagenome | biome: human; feature: oral; material: saliva | place: Philippines | collected 2014 | reverse complement strand
CTTCAACCCTAGAGCTGATTATCTTTTACAAATTGAGCCTTTCATAGAGTTCATCATTCGAATTTAAAATATTACCATTATTTAATTCGAAATCTTCAGGTAAAGAAATAGGATTGGTCACTTCATCAAATTCAAAGTAAACTGTATTGTTATTAGAATCACGATCTACTTTAAGAATCTTAATATGGAGTGCATCTAATTTATTAAGAATATCTACTTCTTTATTAATTGTATCTAATTTACCAAGTTTAGTCTGATCTTCTTCAGTTAATCCATGGATAGCCTGAACTTCTGCTTTTGTAGCCAAATCCCCTTTAGCTGAATTAATACTAAGTTCTACATAATTCTGAGTAGCATAATCATTTAATCTATTAGAAAGATCATTCAGTTCAGATTTTTGTGCATAAGCATTATTTATTTCAGTCTTAAAAGAATCTAGATCTCCACGTTCAATTAAATTTCTTCTATTTAATGCACTCATTCCAGTTTCTAAGTCAGTGACTTTTTGAAATTTTTCTCTAGCTTCTGTTTCAAATGCATCATATGTAGATTTTTCTACAAAAGTTTTACCATTAAGTGTATCAGTTACTGCTTTAGCAGCATTAGCTGTAGTTTCAATAGCATCAATCTTAGCAATCTTAGCTTGATCATCAGAACTCAAGCCAGTACCAGCAGCACCAACTTCTGCTTTAGTAGCAAATTTACCTTCTGCTTCAGACTTATATGCAGTAAATACAGCATCTTCTACAAAGGTCTTATCTTTAACTCCGTCTGTAACAGCTTTCATTTCTTGCAAAGCTTTCTTAGTTTCTTTATCAGCTTCTTGATAAGATTGAAGATCGTGTTGGAAAGCTCTCATTGCAGATTCTGTATATTGTTTATTAGCATAGTTTTTGTAAACATTATCTTTATATGCAGTAAATGCAGAATCTTCTACAAAAGTCTTATCTTTAAGCGTATCTGTTACAGATTTAGCATCATCGGCTTTGGCTTCAATAGCATCAATCTTAGCAATCTTAGCCTGGTCTTCAGAGCTTAAACCAGTGCCAGCAGCATTAACTTCTGCTTTGGTAGCAAACTTACCTTCTGCTTCAGATTTGTATGCAGTAAATGTAGCATCTTCTACGAAAGTCTTATCTTTTAATCCATCTGTAACATTCTTAACTTCAGTAAGAGAAGCTTTAGTAGCAAATTTACCATCTGCATCAGATTTATAAGTATTAAAAGTAGATTCTTCTACAAATGTTTTATCTTTAATAGAATCTGTAACAACTTTAGATGCAGCAACATCTGCTTTTACAGCATTGATACTATCAGCTGCATTCTTAGCTTCAGTTACTTTAGATTCGAATTCATTTAACTTAGCAGCAGCATCTTTAGCAGACTGAATATCCTGTTTTACGTTTTCAGGAAGTCCAGCAGTAGAAACAGATTCAATAGACTGCTTAAGTTCATTATATTTAGAAGTTACATCCTGAGTTACAGGTTGTAATTTTTCTGTAAATTTAGCATCTAATGCAGATTCTTCTACAAAAGTCTTATCTTTAAGAGTATCCGTTACAGCTTTAGCTGCATTAGCAGTAGCTTCAACAGTATCAATCTTGGCAATCTTAGCCTGGTCTTCAGAGCTCAAGCTAGCCGAAGTCAATTCCGCTTTGGTAGCAAATTTACCATCAGCATCAGATTTATAAGTATTAAATGTAGATTCTTCTACAAAGGTCTTGCCTTTAAGTGTATCAGTTACAGATTTAGCATCGTCTGCTTTAGTTTCGATTCCATCGATCTTGGCAATCTTAGCTTGATCATCAGAACTTAATCCTGTACCAGCAGTTGTAACTTCAGCCTTTGTAGCATATTTAGTTTCTACTTCAGATTTATAAGCATTGAATGCAGAATCTTCTACAAAGGTCTTATCCTTAAGAGTATCAGTTACTGCTTTGGCTGCATTAGCAGCAGTTTCAATATCATCAATCTTATTGATCTTGGCTTTATCTGCTACACTAAGATTACCTGTACCAGAAGTGGTAATTTCATCTTTAGTAGCGAATTTACCTTCTGCTTCAGTCTTATAAGCTGTAAATGCAGATTCTTCTACAAAAGTCTTATCTTTTAAACCATCTGTAACAGCTTTAATACTTGTTACATCAGTTTCGATACCATCAATCTTATTGATCTTAGCTTGATCAGCAGGAGTTAAACTAGCTGTACCAGTTCCAGCACTACTACCAGAAGTACCAGCAGCAGCTAATTCTGCTTTGGTAGCAAACTTACCATCAGCTTCTGTTTTGTAAGATTCAAATACAGTTACATCAAGTTTATTAGTCTTAAGCTGACCAATATTTTCTTCATTAGTAGTAGCCTTTTGAGTAGCAGCATCAATCTTTTCGGTTGTTGCAGATTTATAAGATTCGAATACAGTTGTTTCGAGCTTACCAGTCTTAATAGCTTCGATAGATTCAGCATTAGCTGTAGCCTTTTGTTCAGCATTACCAGCTTTTGTAACAGCTTCTGTAATCTGTTCTGTCTTTGCTTCAACAGCCTGTTTAGCTGCTTTTACATCTTCAAGAGCATGTTCTACTCGTGCACTCATTTCTTTAACAGAATCTTCAGATTGTTTAGCTTTATCAAGAGCTGTTTGAATCTTTTCTTCTGTAGTTCCTTTATCTGCTTTAGCCATTACATTTTGTGCATTATAATTAGCACAACCACTGAAATCGCCAAATGCTACAGGAGAGTCGCAAACTTCTACTACAGATACTACCTGTTTACCAGAAATCTTATGAATAGTGTTTTCTAAACCGCATACTACATAAACATCATCATCCATATTTACATCAATAGCATTCGGTCCTTTGCCAACAGGAATAGTGGTAATATTATTTCCTTCTTTAATAGCCTTAGAAGAAGTTTCAATAATAGTTACTGTATTTCCATCATAGTTAGCAACAATAACGTTACCATAAGAATCATTTACAAGAGCAACAGGACGAGCACCTACTTCAAAATCTACTACTTTCTTAGATTTCAAAATACGGGATACTGTATTAGAACCAGAGTTAGCTACCCAAATGGTATTACTTGTATCACAAGTGATAGCAGCAGGATTGCTTCCTACATTGATGCTATCTACAACAGTAGTGTTTACAATCTTATTTACAATACCACCAAGATCAGCACCTGTCTTAGGATCGATCTTATGAGAAAGATAGCAAGCTACCCAAATAGTACCTTCTTCATCGGATACAAGAGATTTAGGACCAGCTGCTACAGCAATATTCTTAACAACCTTATCTTGAAGATCTTCATTTTCTGTAGCAGAAGTATTCTTGTAAGAAGGAACTTCTACCTTGGAAACAGTATTATCTCCGTAGTTTGCTACATAGATATTACCATTGGGATCTTCACAGCAAGCAACAGGTTGTTTACCAACCTTTACTTTTTGGAAGAGAGTATATTTTCCTTCACCAACATTCTTCTTGTAATGATAAAGATATCCATTATTTCGGTTTGTAATAAACAAACTTACTTTGTCCTGAGATACAGTAATAGACGAATAACCAGGCTTACCAGCAAAAGGATCTTTTTTCCCATGACCTGTAATAGTTTCTACAGGGTTTTCTTCTTTAGGAGTAGTATCTTTAGGATTTACAATCCCTACTTCTTTTTCAAGATCAAAAATTTCAGAGGATACATCATTAGAGATCTTTAATACTTTAGCCTTATATGCATCAATTACGAATAAATCATTCGGAAACATATATAGATTACCTCCATTTTTAATAAATAAAAAATTAATTATTTTATTTAAAATAATTAATATGATGTCAGAGTTTATCCCTGGCATCATATAGTATTTTAGTGCATATTATTTTAGGAATATTTTTAATATTTTTTCATTATTTAAATCTAGTTTTTTATTATTAATATTATCAGATGTGTTATAGACAAGCTTAGAATAATATATATTATAATCTTTGTATTTTTCATCTTGTATTAATTCTTTAGGATAAGGTTCAAAATAATATGTAGAACTATCTAATTGTACTCTTAGATTATTATCTCCTCCTCTAAATAAATTATACTCACTTCTATTATTCTCATCAATCCAAAGTAGTATAAACATATAAGGAGATTTTGGATAATCATTAATATCCGGCCAAAACGGAGGTTGGACAGCCACAATGCCATTTCCTCTAAAATTATTATATTTTATAATAGTATATGGAAATTCTGATTCATAATCAAATAAATTGGTATTTGTCTTTCTTTCTGAATCGATATGACTCTTCATTAATTTATTAGCATTCCAATTAGCTATAAATGTATTAAAAAATGAAGTACAATGAGAATGATTAGTTTTTGCACTATGATCACTACCATCATATTTATAGAATAGATTAGGATATACTTTTCCATTATGAGTAATAAAATCTAATGTATTTTCATCTTCAAGAAAAGAATCAGTGCCTACCTGAACTATAATATTTACTTTTTTATCATCTATTATTTTTTCATTCTCACTTCTAGAGTTAAAATCCATATACGAATAAATTGGTTTGACTATATTTTCTTGAGTAGTTTCATCATATGTATCTGTTTCATAATAGCAACTTACTTTTACATCATTATATCCAAAAGGAAATTCTTTAATACCACCACTACTATCAGATTTTATTCTCATAGTATACAAATAAGTAACTTCATCATAAGTAGTAGTTACAGAGTTATTATCTTTACTGAATATGATAGGATGGTTTGTATCATTGTTTATTCTTTGAAAATCTGATGGAAGTTTTGATCTGGTATAATCATCATATTTTATATTAAAGTAAAACTTAATTATATAATAATATATCTCATTTCCTTCGCTATCTACTTCTGGATGTTCACTGTCATAAGTTATTTCTTTATATTCTATATCAAATAACCCTTTATTATTCAATATATCTATATAATTCATTAGACTAGCTAATTTATCTTTAGATACCATATTCTCTTTAAGAGTATCAATATACCCAATTCTGGTTCTATCTTCAGGAGATATAGCGTTTGCTTTAGCCTCTTCTATTTTAGTATTAGTTTCTGATTTAAAAGTATCTAAATCTTCTTTAGATGCTTTTGATGTATTGATGGTTTCAATATTAGTATTTACTGTATTTTTGAATTCATCAAATTCTGTTTTAAGAGAGGTGTTATTTTTCAACCCCTCTATATTTTCTGTATTGATGGCTACTTTAGATTTAAGATCTTCTATCTCTTCTGATGTAGTTTTTGCTTTTTCTATTATATCATTTAATTCTTTATCTTTTTTATCAGATTCTTCATCTTTAGCCATTATATTCAGTTTATTATAAGTAGCACATCCTGTAAAATCTCCGATAGCCACAGGAGAATCACACACTCTTATAGTGGATATAACTTTTTTATTATATATCTTATAGATAATATTTCCTAATCCGCATACTACAAGTATCTCATCTTTAGAATTTATATCTATAGCATTGGGTCCTTCTCCTACAGGAATGGTAGTAATATTGTCACCAGCAGCAATAGCTTTAGAAGAAGTTTCTATCATAGTAACAGAATTTCCTTCATAATTAGTTACATATACATTCCCAAAGGAATCATTTACAATAGCCATAGGTCTAGGACCTACTTCAAAATCTACAATACGTTTAGATTTTACGATTCTAGATACCGTATTAGACCCAGCATTAGCAACCCAAATAGTATTATTAATATCACAAGTAATAGATGAAGGATTATTACCTACTACAATTTGATCTACAACGGTAGCATTTACAATCTTATTTACAATACCACCGATCTCTGTATCGTTGATAGGATCTATCTTATGAGATAAATAGCAAGCTACCCAAATAGTACCTTCTTCATCAGATACAATAGATCTAGGACCAGCAGAGACTACCATAGTTTTAACTACTTTATCTTGTGCTTCTTCATTGCCTAAGAGTTTAGATTTAAATGTAGGAACTTCTACCTTAGATACAGTATTATCTCCGTAGTTCGCTACATAGATATTACCATTAGGATCTTCACAACAAGCAACAGGCTTCTTACCTACACGGATCTTTTGGAATAAAGAAAATTCTCCACTTATAGCATCTTTCTTATAATGGTATAAATGATTGGTAATCCTATTCGTGATAAATAAACTAACTTTATCTTGAGATACCAAGATAGATGAATAACCAGAACGTTCTTTCTTCTTAGTAGTATTATCTTTTCTATTTACAATCTTTTCTATTTCTGTATCAGATATTTTTAAATATTTCTTTATAAGATTCTTAGTATTATCATCTATAGATATAACATCTTTATTGTCTGTAACTATATCTTCTTTTTCTAAATTGAAAAGTTCAGTAGATATATCATTAGATACTTTTAATACTTTTCTATTATAAGAATCTATTACATATGCATCATCAAGAAACATATCAAAACCTCCATATATTCATATAAAGTCAATTTAATACGATGTCAGAATTCAATCTGACATCGTATTTTATTTAAGTTATACACTATTAGGATTATTAGCAATAAAGTCTAACATTAAAATTGTTTGAGGAGAATCTTTACTAGCTATCTGTTCAGGGAATACATGATAGAACAATGATAAGTGTGAATCAGGGGTTATTCTTGATTTAAGGCTTTCATCATCTATTTGATCTAATGGATATTTCTTAAATAAATACAATACACCATTTACCATTATAGGAAGAACGTTAAGTAAAGTTCCTGTATTATCTCTATCTACATTTTCCTTGGTTCTAACAAATATAGTATTTTTTTCTCCAAAGTATGTTGAGGGTCTTGTAAAAAAAGTACTAACTTTATGCTTATAAGGAGCAATAACATTTTTCTTATCAAGAACATAACTAATATCAATAGATGCCAAATATGCCCACATTAAATAGTTTTGATCTTCTCCTGGAGGAGAAACTAATTTAGGAATATAATCTTCTCCTACTTTTTTGAAATAATTGGGATCCTCTTTTTTGTCTAAAGGATATTTTAAGAAGAATATTCCAAAAGTACCAGATTCTTGAGGCATATTTTGTGCCTCAATTTTTTGTTGAATTGTATTTATATCAGGAAAGTCTACATAGAAATGAAAATCTTTAGGATGTTCTGCATTAGGATCAGTTTCAGAAATATATTTAAGGGATAATTTTAAATTACGTTTACCAGTAGGATACTCTGTAGGATTTCCATCAGAATCCCAAGGAATTATATTTTTTACTGCAAACCCGTGTTTATCATTATTATAAGGACAAATGATGTCTTCATGCCCTTTTTTAGAAATGGTTAAAGAAGCACCATCTCCAGTTAAAGTATAAGAGAAATCATCAGGTTTAAAAGCTATATTATTCTCTTCTTGTATATCAAAATATATTGTATAAGAAACACTACCATCATCTTTATTTTCTTCATCCATAGAACTATAGTATAGTTTAAACATATTTTTTAAAGACATTACATCACAAATAAATGCAAGTCTTTCAGATTCTTCTTTTGGGATAAAGTTTTTAGAAAATTCATTTAACTTATCACTTAAAGAACCCATCGTGATAAGATCTAACGGTTTAATATGATCTTTATAATTAGTTTCTGTAATTTCTTCATTAGTTACTTCTAATTTATGGAAGGAAGAATCTTCTCTACAATAAATAATAGCATTTGGGACTAAAGAGCATTTACAAATTTTATCTTTATTTACTATATCTACTAAATGATCTACTACAATGATACCATTTCTAATATATTTATTATCTAATACGTAATTATTATAATCAGAATATAGAGGAGATATAATTTTAGTCCCAATATATTTATTTCCCATTAAGCAATCCTCCAATTATAAAATAAACACAATATTACTACCATGTCAGATTAAATCTGACATGGTAGTTTTTTATTTGCCTTTTACATTGTCTTTATAAAATTGTTCAAATTCAGATTTCTTTTTTACTAGATCCATAATTTTGATATACACTTCTACTGGTACATATTCTAATTTTCTTATAGTATCCTTCACATTATTATACCCCTTATCTATTTCTAAATACAAAGTATAAAAAGCGATAGCATCTTTATTAGAATAATAATTGTTTATACCGATATCCATTTCATTAACCAAGGCATCAGATGTATTAATTATTAGATTATGAATAAGATCATTATTATGATTATTCTTATTTATACCTATATTAATATTAGCACCTATACCTTCTATAGAACTAGAGTCATTAGTAGATTTAGATTCTTCTTCTTTATTAGGATGAGAAGAATTGTAAAGATGAGATAGTTTTTCAAATAGAGAAAATATTCCATTTATAGAAGTTAGTAGTTTTATGAAATCCGATCCAAGCAATCCCAAAATCAAAGGCGGGATGAGAATAAGTCTAGGGGATATAGCCATTACAAATGGAGCAGTAGCTATAGATATAAATGTATCTACAATAGCATTAGTTAGTATTTCAGATATTAGTTCTCTTATACTATGCTTAGTATTGTTTTTATATTTAAAACACAGTACATGAATCGAAGAACCAAAAAGAGATATAGTTCCACACAATAAAAGTTCCAACAGAGTAATCTCTAATATTAATTCATTATTAAAGTTATTCATAAATTAGAGTTCCTCCAATTCAAAAATATGCTATTTGCTCCCTAGATTTAATTTATCATCTACTTCCTTGTTAACTTTAGTTGGTGTAATTTTTTCTTTATTAATAATTTCTTTAGGTATTCCTTCATTTTCAATACCATACGATCCAGATGGGCTATTATATTTACTATTAATGAATTTATTAGTAGTTTGAATAGCAGCACCTACAGCTCCTGTATAAGTAGCAAATACAGCATATCCTCCCCAATCTATATTATTATATAAAAGATAGAACGACCCTGCTACAAATACTAAATAACTAAAAAGTGCCATAAGCCTAGTAAGCGATAACGTATTTTCTTCAAAAAATAATTGATTTAAAAGTCCTCTTTTTTTCAAGCTATTACCTCTTTCCATAATAAACTTATTCTTATGTTTTTTAGGCCTATAGGGGTATACCTGTCTACATTTTAGTAAATCTAGAATAAGGGGTATAAAATATTATGATAGAAATCATAATAGTTTCAATACTTGGGTTATTATCTTTTTTCATTTTTTCATGTCTAATTTTATCTGAAATTGTTTCATCTATGAGTAAAGCAAATCTGAATAAACAAGTATTATCTATACTAAAAACTTCTGAGAAGAAGATGAATAAAGAAAAGATAGATATAGATTCTCTTGATAAGGAAATACTTATCATAAAGGATAATACTGTAAAGATAAATAAAGATATACAAAAAATAAATGATAAATTAGATAAGTTGATATAATCTGGTAGGCATATAACAATGCCTACCAGCAACATTTTGTTAATATGAAATCTGATAAGGAGATATAGTTTTATGGCAAAGATAAAAATTATTCCTATCGGCTATGATAATAAAAGCGTATATAGAGAAGATATGGCTTCAAATGATGGTAAATTCGCTGCCTCTACTCCTTTTATTATCTTATCTAATAAACCTATACCGAAACACGTTAAAAGTTATTTTGAATTTAAAGTAACTGATTTTAAAAGAAATGAATTATATAGACACTTGCCTCTTTATGTAGGAATACATAAAGAACCATCATCTGGTATTTTATCTACTGACTTTAGTTTAGGAAGTATTTATTATACAAGAAGGCAAGACTTTGAAACCTATGAGCAATACAATAAGTCTGCATATTGTGAACACTATAAAGTTTTGGGTAAGAAAGAAAGAATCCCTTCTAAGAATGATATTATAGGGATAGGTGTAGATCCAGACTATAACCAAATAAATATTTTTGTAAATGGTCATCCATTCTATTCTTTCTCTCCTAGAGAATTTGAAATCAATGATGAAGATGATTTCTATTTTACTATATGCTCTAGAGTATTTGAAAATATAGGTGGGTATATCAATTATGGTTCTGCTCCTTTTGAATACAAACCAGATGGATATATAAGTTTAAACCAATATTATTTTGAACGATATCCATTCAATCTAGAGATATTAGGGAATGTTTCATTCTTATCTAATGATAATTCTACCAATAATTATTATTCTAATAGAATAAAGTATGGTGTAGAATTTGGAATGACTGTCTATGTTGAAAATGATTTAGCTCCTTTGGGATCTAATTTAAATGAAAGAAAGACGTATATAGAACCTAATCTTGGAGATGTTCAATTATACGATCCTAATAATAAGAATTCATTTATTATATATTCTGAAAATCAGAATCCAGCAGATCATGCTTATTTCCCTTATCCTATTCCTTCTGATAAAAAGATCTATTTTGAATTTAATTGTAAAGAAGCACCTATGGATAATGGGTATGTTGGATTACCAATACAGATAGGAATCGCAGATCATAAAGAAATAGAAAAATCTATTGCTGATCCTTCTTATAAATCTTTCTCTATAGATTTATTTAGAAAAGATTATAACTATTATTATGCAAATGTAACTCTTAATAATAAAACTATCCATTATCCTATAAGAACAGTATATGGTCCTGTATATCCTATGGAAGGAGATACTATAGGAGTATTGTTAGATCTTAAAGATCAAACAATAAAGATCTACAATAACAATACGTTATATATGACTGCAGATTTAAATGAATACTTAGGGTATGCTGATGACACTAGAACCTTTGTATCTAGCGAAAAGAGTAAGATATATTTTAATGATATTCATGAAAATTACTACTTCTTTGTAAAAGCATATACAGATTCATTTACTGGTAATGGTCATATGTTGTTTAATCTTGGAGAACCAGAAAATAAAGATCCTTTAAAATATCATGCATTATATGATAATAAGGATATTATGACCTATTGGTATTATTATAATTACAATATAAGAAAGTTATATTATAAGGATTTAGAATTTGTTCTAACAACTCTTCCTTATCATATCAATGTATCTAAGAACATTACATGTTCTATCTATGTAAAATCTAAATACGATGGTAACGATCTAGATTTTGGTCCTGGATTGAATATGATGTATGATACATATAATATTATATCAGATAGTGAAGAAAAAGCAAATGTTCCTGATCTAAATGCATTTGAGTTCTATGAGTTAACTCATAATAAAGTAGATAATGATCAAAATAAGTTTATTAAAGACTTAATTATGTTTGCTAGTGTTAGAGTAGATAAAAAGGTAGAAGAATTTAATGAAATGATTTTATCTTCTGATAGGTTCTTGTTTAGATATACAGATATTGAACAGGATATATTGATTGGTAATTCATATATATCTAAAAACAAATATAACAAAGATATTTTATCTTGTAATTTTAATTACATTAATCGAATTAAAATCACCTTAGTAGGGGATGAAAATTTTGATATAGTAGCAACTACCAATGATGGAATAGAGCATACAGAAGACTTTTATATGATTCCTTCTTCTGATACTACTATAGAAGTACATACAAAACCTAAAAAAGAATATTCTCTCCAATCAGAAGAACCATATTTTGAATATAATGATGATGCTGAAATAAATGTTGGTAAGAAAATATATAATGTTCAGAGTGATATAGAAATAAGTCTCTTAACCCCTCCTACTTTAAAATATTATCTTAATGCATTTATAACTGGTCATGATAGGCACCATGATACATTTTTCCCATGTGACAAGATATTAGATGATTTTACTCAAAGAAGATTAAAAGAAGTAAAAATTCCAAAAGGGATAAATAAATTAAGAGTATATTACATACACGATCCATACACTCATGATGAAAGAGTCTATTTTGAAAATGCGGATAACTATATTTCTGTATTAAAAAGATATGGTGTAGAAAAAACTTTGCGTGAAGATGGGTTATTGAATGATAAACCATTTGTAGGGTTATATTATCATTATGCAAGTATGTCTTTGGGTATATTTGATTCATCTAATGCTATACAATGGTATGATACAAAAAAACATAAAAATTTACCACCTCCAATTGCTCCATTTACATTAAAAGCATTAGATAATGATTATATATTTGGCCAAGGTACTTGGAAAAAAGGAAATGCTATTACCGGAAGTCATTGTACGTATAAATGCACAGTCGGTATAACCCCAGAAAAAACATATAAGATTATGAGTCTTGGTCCGCATAGAGATGTACAATATGGATTTTTCTTGTATTATGACCCTGAAGTTAAAAATGATGTAGTTGATATTGAAGATTATTAACAAATTATTGGGTAGTAGGCTAAGACCTACTACCCATTCTTTTTATAATTCATCAAAAGCACGTGTTCCAGTGATTACTAGAGGAAAATCCATATTAGCATTAGAATTTACTGCTCTACCATTTCGTTGGTCAATTCTCATATTATCTAATAAGAATTCTGCAGGTCTTTCTATTCCAGGAATAGATTGACCTGTTTGTACATTTACAACGTCAAAATACTTTGATCCTGTGGCTTGATTATATACTACAACAGTTTGTATACTAGGATCTTTTTCAGAGATCATTTTTCTTTGTACAGGGCTTAAATTTGCTCTATATTGGTTAAAAGAAGTATCAATATTAGCTGTACTACCATCAACAGTTACAATATCAGTTAAAGATACATTTGTACTAGCGACTCCAGGAGTTCCAACATTAGATGTTTCTATTTTACTACCAGAAAGATTTACCCCAGTATTAATAGATTGAGGAGCTAAGGGTTGATTGATCATCGGTAATCCATATTTAGGTGCATTAAGCATTGCATAATATGCATCTGTAATAACTTTATCCGAATTTTCATCTTTAACATCTTTCATCATCTGTTCTTTCTTAAGTGCAATGTCGTTAATCTTATTTCTAATTGCATCTAATTCTCGAACAGCAGAAATTTTGGTGTTTAAAATACCCATCTGAACTCCCATAAAGTTAGACATATGTTGGAGACGCATCTTACCACCATACATCTTACTTCTTTTAAATTGGGCTAATTCTTCATCGATGTTTGTATAAATCATATCCGATTGAGCTATGGTTTCATACAACATCTTTCCTGTATCACTATAACCTTTTTCTAATTCTTTAATTACTGCATTCTTTCCTTTTTTAGAAGATTTATCTTCATCATCTACAATATTTGTATAAGTTATTACAGGAGCATCTTTAGGAGGACGACCAGGCCCTCTTTTTCTTTTAGAAGCTAATTTTTCTTCTGTAGTATCTATTACAGCGGGTTCTGCTGAAGAATCCTTTTCAATAAGATTCTCTTCAGATAGACCATAAGTTCTTTGTTCATCTTCGCTATCATCTATTAAATCTAAAGTAATAACCTCTTTTTTAGACATAATACCACCTCTTAAGATTAAATTAATTACTAACCTGTTATTTTAAGCAAACTTTAATTTAGATACATATTATAATTATGAAGATATAAAATACTAAAAACTTAATTATAACTGATATATAGGAAGGGGACATAAAATGCTTTTAAAAGATGTAATCGGATATCCAGAAGGATCTAATCTTACTATAATGAATGTATTTTATACTAGACCTATTAGAAATGAAGAAACGGGAAAGTATGATAAAGACTATTTGGTTATTATATTTAAGAACAATGATACAGGAAAGAAAGAAATACGAATAGACGTAGAACCTGAATATACTTGGTATTTATTAAAGAAAGAATATCAAACAGAACATAATCTTGCATTTATTGAAAAAGATAAAGTAGAACCTATTACTTGTAAGTATAAAGATATAAAATTATCTATTGCTAAAGAGACTGGTAATGAAGATCTCTATAAGCAAAATATGTATTCTGGTAATTTTAGATTGAACGATGCTTTTTTTGCACATCCTAGATCTTTTGCAGCAGATATGAATATCTTGAATTATACAAGAAGTAGATTTGCAGAAATATATAAGAATCCTGTTATACCTATAGATATATTCTTCTTTGATATTGAATCAGATATCATCGACTCTATTTCAGATAATGTAACAATAGGTGAATGTCCTGTAAACGCAATTACTGGGTATTATTCAAAAACAAATACGCTATATAACTTTGTTTTAAGAAATAAAAGAAATAAGCAAATTCAAGAATTAGAAGATAATATGAAAAAGGATTTTAAAAAGTATAAAGAAAAAGTAAGATCCTTCATTGAATATGATCTTGGTAGTAAAGAGAAAGTAAGTAAATATAAACTAGATAATGTAGAATTATCTGTTGGGTTCTTTGATGATGAACTAAGTCTTATATTAGAATTCTTTAAATTAGTTCATTCATTATCCCCTGATATAGTAACAGCATATAATATCTCTTATGACTTACCCTCTTTGATTGAAAGATTAAAAGCTAATGGAGCAGATCCTAGAGATGTAATTTGTGATCAAGATATTCCTCCTCAATATAGATTCTGTGAATATATTCTTGATGAAAAGAATCTTAATAATCTTGAAGAACGTGGAGATTTTGCCAATATATCTGCAAGATCAACATATCTTGATCAGATGATAACGTATGCATCTAGACGTAAAGGACAAAGTGCTATAGAATCTAATAAATTGGATTATGTAGGTACTTTAGAATGTGGAGTAAGAAAATTAGATTATCATGAAATAACAACGGATATTGGAAAGTTACCGTATCTAAACTTCTATGTATTCTGGTTATATAATATCATTGACGTTGTAGTTCAAGTGTGTATAGAAGCTCAGACTGATGATCTAAAATATGTATTCAATAATGTAATAGAAATGAATACTCCGTTTCAAAAAATATTTAGACAAACAAATTATCTTGGAACTAAAGCAGTAGAATTCTATAAACATCATGAAGGAGTAATCATTGGTAATAATATCAATAGATTTGGAAAGAAACCTGAAGAAAAATTCTCTGGTGCTTTTGTAGCTGATCCTACCAAGATCTCTGATAAGAATAAAGTAAGAATTAATGGTCAGCCTATTTATAAATATAATAATGGGAATGACTTCGATTACAAACGTCTGTATCCTTCTTTGATGCAAGAATTTAATATGGCAACTAATACTCAGGTAGGTAAGATTTTTATAGATAATCCTCCTTATAAAGATCCTGAATATCTTAAACTCAGTCCTGGAGGAACATTTACAGAAAATCTTGCATCTTATAATTACATTGAATTTTGTCATAGATGGTTAGGAATGATGGATGTAGAAGAGATTTTGCAAGAAATTCCTAAGATGAATTTATCTAGTGATAAGAAACAAGTTATAGATCTTATCAATCCTAATAAAATTATATCTATAGATATTCCTATGCCTAATTGGGTTAAGGATGAAGTAGATAAGATTAGAAAGGAATTATTATAATGGGTATTTTTAAAGAGTTTGTAATAGATGGTGAAAAATTAATGAAATGCTTAGTAGAAGCTAAGAATCTCAAATCTGAAATAATTCATATCCCTTCGAAGATGCTAAATAAATATAGGTATACAGATTATAAAAACACCTTTGGGTATAATATGCCTCAGATTTATGGAGAGAGTTTTAATTCAGTTTTCAATATAGGGATATTTGAAAAATTATATGATGTAATATATCCCATTCCTGAGGATTTAAATGTAGAATATATCTCCTTCTTTAGTAAGAATTTAAATCCTTTCTTTAAAGATATTAAAGAAAATGGATTAAATACCGATAAGTTATCTATATTAATAGGATATGAACAAATTGGAGACATTGAAAAAGGTTACGTACATAGAATATCAACTGTTTACCAAAATATAAATGGAGAAAATATTATGGTAAGTTTAGATTGTATAGGAGACAGAAGTAATATAAGCACTCCTATATTTGAGAATATCATAAACTATATCTCAAAAGCAGAAAATGAAGATATCTCATACATGGATGTAACAAATAATAAAAGCTTCAGATCTATCATAGATGATCATAAAACATCTGATGGGGCATTTAGATTTGTTCCTACAGGAATGGATGGTAGATCATTACCTGAGTATATGAGTTATATTTCAAAATCTATCTTAGATATATCGAAGAATGATTCGGTATATCTTTGTGCTAATAAGATAGATTTCATATATTCTTTGTTTAATGGAGTAAATCTTATGAGGTTTATTATAGTAAAGAAAAGTAAGAAATGTAAGATAGACACAATATTCGTTACTAGACGAATGTAGGGGTGGGTTTATTGGTCACATCTGATGAAAGACAGATGAGAGATGTAATATTGTTGTATACTAAGATGCAAGATCATATCATGTTTCTTGGACCTAATGCAACAATGAATATGAATGTCTCTTTGTATATTCCTGTAAAGGCTGGTGAGGGGTATACAAAAAAATATTATTATAGAGAAGTACAATATACAGATAATGAAGGATTCAAAAAAAGAAAAATAATAAGAGGATTTGATTGTTTTCTAACTATAGAGAATCTTAGAAGAAATAAATCAGATTTTAGAGAGTCAGTAATGCTAAATGCTGGTCATTTAGAAATGCTTAGATTATCTCTATTACCGAAATTAGAAGACTTTGTATTATATCCTGAGAATACTTATGAATCAAGAAAAGGAAAACTATATGCAAAGAAATCTGAGGGAGTAACTATAGATTTACCAGGAAATAAGTATATTATATTTAGTCCTGGATTGCATAAGTATTACAATGAAGAAGTACAACCTTGTTTAGATTTGTACTTAAATAATAAAAATAATATCATAAGTATGAGTTTCCAAAAGGTGTTAGAGTTTATGAATCTTATAAGAACTTTTCAGATTTATAATTATGCTTGCACTATGATCAATGCAATGCCTACTCCTATCCCTGGGTATAATATGTATGATATGAGTATAAATCAAGAAGAACTTTCATTCTTTGATACAAGAAATAAAAACAAGAGAATGCAGTAATCTGCATTCTCTATATTTTTTTTAGTTAATTGTAAGCATAACAGGTTGGTTCTTATTAGCAGCAGATACAAAGCTTTGATCAAAGATTTCTACTACTTGTTGTCTATCTCTTGCTTTTTCTTCAAGAGAAGATAATTTCAGATCAATATTTGCATATACGGTTTCTAAATTATCATACATCTTTAATTGTTCGTATAAGTAAGTAGCTACATCAGCTGTTGCTAATCTTTCAAATATTTCCATTTGAGTAGGAGGAATTGTTTTCAAATTATCTGCATGTTTTACAAATAACGAAATAGGTATCCGCTGGAACTTAGTAATAAAGCTAGCAGAAATAGCTACATTTAATTTAATTTTATTAGGCGGAATCCATTCTACATAAATACCATTTGCAAAAGCAGATATATGGTCAGCCATCTGAACAATATCTGCATATGTTCCAAAATCAACAGATGAAGACATCATATCATATGTATTTACCCCACCATAGGTCAAACCAGGAAAGTGGGCAGACCAGCTATGCCAATCTATATCCCCACATCCAATAATAGTCTGGCTTTCGCATATTGTTTCATCTATGAGCCAATAATCCCCTTTTTGGTTTTCAGGACCAAGTTGATAAGGAACTTTATTAGGAAAATAACGAGAGAATGTATCTAATGTTTCATTACAAATAACTTCTCTTGCCCATTTATCTTTAGAAAGATAATCTGGTAAATTCATCTGCATTGTTCCTAAACGTCGTTCTATCTTATTAAGGAGTTTAGTCATTTCATTTGCCATTGGCATATTATTCACTAATCCTTTCACATTAAAAAGTCTATTATACTAATGTGAAACAAAAAAAACAAGGGCTTATTATAAGCCCTTGGGAACTTTGTATTCCCCGTTTTTAAACAGGGAATCGTTCTTTTGTTGGAGGAGCTTCTGACGATGCTCCTCCATGTCTTTACGATAAGCTTCCTCATCGTAACTTATGAGGTTGGGCTTATCGTAGTACTGGTCTGTATATTTACCAGTAGTTCTTTCAACCTCTTCTAAGAGGCTAGCATGATAGTTGATCACGCTAATCCCATAGAAGAAGCCTGACATAATTACGGTGAAGATCAAAATATTCTTTAATGTTTTCATTTTTTATTCTCCTTTTCTGGATACTTGTTGTATCCAAAACAATTTTTTGTATTTTCACCATAATAATATACATTTGAGTTTTCTTACTTTTACACTATTCAATTTCTGTAACATCCATCAAACTAGGAACCTTATTTTCTTTGATATCTCCTAAACCTTTATTAGGAACTATAGTGCCAGGGATCTTATTAAGATCTATATAATTACTATAATTTACTTTAGGAGCTTTGGGAATTATATCTCCAGGTTTGGGTTCATTCTTTCCAATAAATGATTTTTTATTCATACTTTCATAATCCACCTTTCCAGGTTCTATGGAATTTAATCCATCCCCAATTTCTTTTTCATCTAAAAGCACATCTTTATTATATAAACTTGCATAATAATCCACAGCATCTTTTATTCCTGTAATTAAGATGCTTAGATTTTTCATTACTAATATAAACTTCTTTGTAGATTTATTGTATAACCCAAATATATCAGGAGATACAAAGAAGCCTTTACTTAATACCATCTTATCTTTAAAATCTAAAGATTCAGGATAGGTATTACTTAGCAAATCTACTACATAAAATAGATTTTTGAATAGGATATTTTTATCATCTTCAGAATTTAAGGGAAGAGTCTGGATATTCTTTTTGTCTACATATTTGAAAATAGTTTGTTTTACTTCTCCAGTAACCTCAACATCATTTAGATAATAATGCTTCATAAAATCCCATTCTTTTTGATTCAGTAAATCGAATCTAACTCGTTCTACTGCATTTCTAAAGTTTACAAATTCAATTTTTTCTCTAGGAGTAGTTATATAAATCGTTGTATCTTTTTTCTCATCCCTGATGATTTCTGCTCCTGTGAAATAATATGCTCCTTTCTTATAATAATTATCAGAAATGATTCTCTGATATCTTGTAAAAATTTCTATGAAATAATCAAACATAGATTCATCTGTTCTAAGAGCAGGAGATGCAAAAAGCCTATTTGCTTTCTTAGCTGCTTCTATTTCAGACCTGCGAATAAGATCACTGATAAAATCAGGCTCTATAATACCTGCTGCAAACAAAGGAATAGGATCTTCAATAAAGGCCATCTTAAAGAACTTGGTATAGTTTATAAAACTATTTTCAAAATAGTCATCATTGATAGCTAGATTATACATTCTACGAAATTCAATATTCGTAGATAACCATCTATCTACTTTATTTTTTACAACCTTTGTTCTAGAGATCTTTATATTGTTTTCTAATGAAAAACATATAGTATCTTCATCGGGGAGAATATAGGAATGGATATAATCTAGTATATTACCAGACTCAGCCTTTCCTCTACCCCAAATATATATCATATCTATTAGATCCATTAAACTCATAGGACCCATAATAAATAGATTATGATAAGTTACAGGAAGATACTTCTCTCCGTCTATACTCTTATTTACCTTTTCAAAAGGTGTACGAAGATTTAACCAATTAAGGTTCTTATCAATCTTATCATACCCTAGATTTCTAAATAAGGAAGCCATATACTGGAGTTGAGTTAAATGATCTCTAGTACAATCCCCTTGTTCCATTTGAAGCATTTTGTCATAAGAGGTAATTTTAATATCCTTTCCTCCTATATTCATTACATAATAATCCATCATAGCATTCTCCTCCATTATAAAAAATTCTTAAGAATTAAATAAACTTTTTTAGATATGATAAGTATAATAACTCATCATATTTATAATATATAATTATGGAGGATTTTCCATAGTATCTTCAAGATACTATGGAATTTGTAATGCAATGGTTTTATATTCTAAGGCAAAATATATATGCTCAGTCATTCCATCTTTTACTTTTCTAAATACTAACCTAACACCATAATCTCTTAATAATACTATAATCTCATTATTTAGAGTTTCATTATCTATCTTGATAAGAGAAAATGAATGGATAGCATTTAATACATCATTTTCATCTTCAGTTTCTTCGGCCTTCTTTATTTTAGAAAAAATAAGATCTGCTATTAATTTATTATCATCCATTTTATACTCCATAAAAAATAAACTCACCAGGATATAACTCCTGGTGAGTATCATATTAGAACTGAATAATATTTGTGTAAGTTATATTCTTACTATCTAACTTACTAATACCAATTTCTTCTAAGGGGAAGCTTCTTAGATTATCTTGAATAATACTGATATAATCAATAAAAGGAACTATCCAATCAGGGATTTCTATATCTGAAGGAATGGCTATAGAAGATACTTCTCCCTTAAAATTTTCATCCTTTAGAAGTTCAACTAATCTCAAATAATGATTAGGATGAGATTCTGCTATTAGATCTGCATTCTTTGAAGTTATATTGGTTTTAATAACAAGGATAGAATTTCTTCCTTCTAAGTCTATATTTTCTTCTTCTTTATCTTTTATTTCGTTATATGCTACAGAAGCCTTGATACCTTGAATGCTCATAGGTTTCTTATAAGCATACATTGATTTTATTCTTGCAGGTTTGTGGAAAGATTTATCCTTACTCTTAAGAGATTCATAAATCTCTTTTTCTAGAATAGCAAACTTCTTTATGATATCAACCTGATCGATGAATGAATTTCTAAGAATATCAAATTCTAGAATCTTCTTCAATCTATTAGATGTGGTTTCAGGTATCCCTACTTTAGTCATAGGAAGACCTTTTATATCAAGTTGTTTATTTTCAGGAACTATATTCCCTTCTTGAACTAACTGTAAATCTGCATAGTTCTTTTTACCTTTTGTAAGAAGTAAGCATTTAAATAAGAATTCATTCTTCATTATAAGAAGACAATCTCTATTATCTGCTTTTGTATTATAGTTTTCACTAAATAAGACCATATAATCTAAGATCAATTGGCTTACTATATACGACATAATATCTACAATACTATATCTAAGAGAATCTTCTTCAATTACTACTAAAGGATATTTCTTTCTTTTAGCTTCAACCAATTTATCATTATAAAAATCATAATCATATTTAGGTTGATTTTCTTGATATTGTTTAATTAACTTATCTCCCTCTTCTTCTAATTGAGCTGAGGTATATTTTACTTTCATGGGAATTCCAATTGTATATTTTAGTACAAACCGATACCATTCATCAAGAGATATAATACAAGAATCTGTATCCGTTATAAGAACTACATCTCGTTGCATATCATAAACTCTAGGGAGTTTATCTATATACATATGACGATAGTATACATACTCAAACATGATATCTTTTAATAAAACCAATTCCTCTTCAGATTCTTTAGGAATCTTATTAGGATCTAAGAAAGGTTTCTCTAACTTAACTAAAATTGTTAAGATAAGATTGATTATCTTTTTATTATCACAGAACTTGTATAAATTGTTCTTATAATACAAAACATTGATACATCTTTGGTCTAGATTACAAATGGTTTTCCAGATAGCATCCCTTGCCTCATCTGAAGGGATCCATCCATCTCCACCACAATTCTTCATTATTCTTAAGAAACATTCTTCGATAGTAATATTTCTATCTAATATATCCCAATCTTTAAATCTATAGAACTTAGGATTTTTTTGATCTTCTACTATATTTTCTATAAACTGCAATGTTTCTGTAAGTGATGAAAATCTAACATTGTTTCCAAGAAAAGATTCAAACATAGTGATTGATGCAGATATACATCCACGTCCTTGACCAGTTACTGCTGTACAAAGATATAGATTATAAAATATACTGCTATACTGACCAGCACACCCATATAATGCATTACAAGATACTTTATAATTGGTTTGTTTTAAATTCCATGCATTAAACTCTTCAGATCCCTTAGGATGCTTCTTCATTTCTTTTTTTGCTTCATCTCGTTTATCAACAAGATATTGTATCAGATTATAAAAAGGATTTTTTACTGTACCATGTTTACAAAATAAAACCCCTTCTGTAGTCATGATAGCTTTATCATTAATTAAATCATTTGCCAATGATAAATAATCTGTAATAATTTCTCTCTTAGTATAATTATTATTTACTCTAAGTTTATTTTCTTTATAACTCTTTTCTACAGAGATATCTATAGCCTGTATCAATTCCATTCTAGATAGATTAGGCATTATTCTTTCTAAGATATGAAGCATAGATTCTTTATATTTACTGATTAAGATTCCTTTAGGTACTGCTTTCTCTTCCATTATATTTCTCCTTTATAATAGATTATTTCATAGTTTCTGACTCTATTCATTTTAATAATATATAACGAATAAAGAATTTGCTGTTAAAACATAATAATAAACTCCTTGTATTAGTTATATAAGGCTAATATAGCGGAGAGAATTCTCTCAAATAAAAGTATTTAAATCCTAGGAGGTACTTAAAGATGTTTTTCAAAAAAGATGATTCTTTCTTAGATGAAAGTTTTGATCAAGAAATTGATGGTTCTGGCATTATTGATCAGGACGCATTGATGGAAAATATGTTGGTTGATGAAATGAACCGCATGTCTGACGCTGAATTCGAAGCTTATACAGAATCTTCCGAATTCAATAACTTAGTAGAAGCTGGCGTATTGGGTCGTCGTTCTTTGGTTAAGATGAACCGTAAGGATGACCTTCGTCGTCGTATTCATTTGGCTTCCATTCAGATGGCTCGTGAACAGGGTGATGCTGACTGGGAAGCTCTTCGTAAGAACCGTATTAACGAACGTCGTTTGCTTAAGAAGATTTATACAAAGTATCAGAACCGTGTTCGTCGTAACGCTATGCAGAGTCAGAAGCGTTTGATTAAACTTACACCGGATGCATTTAACTTCAACAAGATTAATCGATAATAATTTATTAGGCTATGGATTAAGTTCCATAGCCTATAATTTTCTTAAATATAATTTAAAATACATACTATAATTTTGGAGTAAGAAATTACAAATCTATTCACAATATATTACATGGGGTTTAGCAAATGAGGAGGATTTTGACTGATGGAACAAAGTAATCTTACCAATTTCCAAAATTATTACATGTATGATGAGCTTATTAAAAATAAGAAATTAGAAGTAGATGTAACAACTATTGATAGTAGTAATTGGGAGTTTCATTATAAAGGAATTTTAAATATCCTTAGAGATGGAATAGAAACCCCTGAAGTTCAAAATTTATATATTACAGTTTATTTCAATGGAAACAAAAATGAATCTGTAGATCTTATGATCACAGATTATTATTTGAATCTGATAATGTGGTTTCCCATTATCTTTATAAAGAAGAAAATTCAACCTCAACATTTGTTCTTTGAAGAGCATACAACAGGAGATACAATTAAAGCTTTTATAGATAAATACATTGTAGAACCTAATAAGATTGAAATAGAAAATAGAATCTTAAATAATGCAATTGCAGATACCTTGTTCCACTTCTCTGATGTGGATGATTTTTCACTCTTCTTAGCTAATACTCTTAACTTAGAAGATGATATCGATATTATGCAACATAGTAAAGCATATTATGATTTACTTCATGCTGATTTAAGCGGAGTTCCTATTGGAGAAGTAAAAGATAGAGGTATGGAATTAGTTCATGATGCTATAGACAATTACATTATGAAATCTAAAGAAATAGTTGGATATGACCATTGTCTTAAATATGCCTTTGGAGCAAAAGAAGGTATTAATATTAGACAATACAAAGAAAATAATATTAATATAGGAACTAAACCTGATGGTCAAGGTTCTATCTACCATGATATTATTAATAAATCATATATCAATGGTGGTTTGAATACATTGGTAGCACAATACATAGATAATGGGGCTTCTCGTGTAGCTCAGATTATTTCTAAAAAGAATGTTGGTGATTCTGGTGCTTTTGCCAGAATTCTTGGATTGAACAATATGGATACATTCTTAAATAGTGATCCTCATTTTGATTGTGGGACTAATAACTTTATTAATCTTCTTATCAAAGATGCTAAACATTTAAAGCTTCTTGAAGGAAGATATTATCGTTTTGAACGATATGGAGCGGAATACAAAATCAATACCTCGGATTCGACCCTCATTGGCAAGAGGGTATTTTTAAGAAGTCCTATCACTTGTAAATCAAATGCAGATGGGCATGGTATTTGCTATAAGTGTTATGGTGATTTAGCTTATACTAATAGAGATATTTCTATTGGGCGTATTGCTACAGAACATGTGACGTCTCAATATACTCAAAAGAGATTATCTGCTAAGCATTTATTAGAAACAGTTATCGAAGTGGTAAATTGGAATTCTAATTTCCATACTTTCTTGGAAATAGAAAATGTAAATACTATTGTATTTAAAGAGTCTTTGTTTGAAAATAAGAATATGAATGGATGGAAGTTCAAGATTGATTATCAGGATCTCCAAGTAGAAGGAGATGATGAATTCTTTGAACACAATAAATTCAGTAATGATTCCCATGCTACTGAAGATAGTGGTCCGTTCATGGAACAATTTATTACCAAATTCTATATAGTATCTCCTAAAAATGAAGAGTTTATAATCACAGCAGTAGATGATGATGGAAATCCTATAGAAAACAAGATGTATCTTTCCAATGCTTTATCATCTTTCATCTATAATAAGATCTCTGAAAATGAATTAACTTTTGATACAGAAAATACAGATATTGTAATTCCTTTAAATGAATTACAAGATATTGAACTCTTCTTACTCAAGATTCAAAATAATGACTTAGGTAAATCTTTAGATATCTTTACGGATATCATTAATAAGAAGAATGTAACCAAATCATTTGATAAAGATACTATTGTAGAATCTCTTCAAGATGCAGCTTTAAAAGGTGGAGTAAAATGCCAATCTATCCATCTTGAAACTATTTTATCTTCACAAATTTGTTCGGAAGAAGATAAGCTTAAGAAACCTGATTGGTCAAATCCTGATGCTAAATATGAAATACTTACTTTGAATGAAGCTTTGACTAATAATAAATCGATTATTGTAACTCTTGATTATCAGAAACTTGGAAGGGCTTTATTCCAACCTGTAAACCATACTAAGACAGAACCTAGTATATTGGATCCGTTCTTCATGGCTAAACCTAAGAAGTTCTTAACTGCAGATCATGAAATTTGGTCTGAAGTAAATAAATCTACAATGTTACCTGGAGAATGCCCTATTATCTTTACTAAAGACAAATCTGATAAAATACCTAGAGATATTAAAAAGCATTTTGCATTTAGAGATAGACCCAAAACTGAAATTGATGACTAAGTTATACCCCAATAGCATTTCTGCTATTGGGGGAGTTATTTGTAAGAAAAACAAAATGAAAAGAAAGTATAACAAAACAAACATTATCAACATACAGGAGCGTATAGTGTTACATACAGGAGATCAATATAGTTTAGCAAAAGGAGAGATAACAAATAACTCAATATTATGTTAACCCGTTCAAAACCTATATAGATTATATACTATAAATATGAATAGATCTTTAGAATCTAGAGTATATTTATTTAACTTTATTTTATTTTTCTATTTTTTAATTTAGGAGGAGATATTATGTTATATTTTGAAACGGCATCTACAACTGCAGATGGAAATAAAGAATATAAAGGATTCTTTATTTCATTTGTAGATAAGATCGAAGTCTACAGTCATCTTGATCTCAAATATGATGATAAAGATATTTGGGAAATTTTCTTAGTTGGTAGAGATAATAATAATCAAACTAACTCTATCACATTTTATTGCTATCCTTTTTATACTGATCCTGATGATAAAGATAAAAAGGTTCCTGCTTATGATAGTCTAAATAAGATTATCAAAAAATTAGCAGAAGATAATAATATCTTTAGAGTCACTGTCATCGAATCAGATTACATGAATTACATTGAAGGTTTTGAACAAGAATCTTTAACAAAATATTTAGAATCCACTCCTGATGAATTCAAAGGGACTATAGTGGAAGGAGATTCTTCAAATGAAATGTATTTAGACTTTATGGATTTCCTTTTAGATTTTATTGAAATTAGTAGGGATGATATAGTTTGGGGAGACATAGGTGAATTCGAACTTGATTATTCTGAAAATGGATTTGAATAAACTTTATTTTATAGGATTATGGGAGGAGATTAATTATGTTAAATTTTACGATGTTGGATATTAATTTTGTTAATAGCGAAGAAGTATCTAGTAGTAGTAATATTGAAGAGATATTTACTTCATATAGCTTTAAAGAGTTTGGTAATATAGTTATCACTAATTTAGATGATAATATGGTGTATGATGGTAATAAGTTATGCACCATCGAATTTAGTAGATACGGAAATAATTACAATGCAGATTTCTGCATCATTTCTTATCGTATAATAAATAAGCCTAAGTTAACGCTTACTTTGAAAAAGCTTATTGAAGATGATACCTATTTCAAAACTAATTTAATACTTGGATATAAATCTAAAGATTATCTTTATTCTTCCAGTATTCGTAGTGAAGATGTATATAAGGGGATATCAGATTTCATTACAAAGAATAATTTCAAAGGTGATGAAATTTTAGACTTTGAAAACAATGTAGAAAAATTAAGAGAAAACTACGTTGCTAGTAAAAAGACTAATGCGGCTCTTGAATATGAAATTTACCGTCTTTAAAAGTTTATTAGAGAAGGGATTGATTCCCTTCTCTTTTTTTTTTTGTAATTTTAAGATAGGTATATACAATAATTATGAAACGTAAAACGATATAGTAATTCTTATAAAGGAGATTCTATAATGCAAAATAAAGAAGTTACTAGCAAAATAGAAATGAGACATACTGCTACGATTATTCATAATTATGATATTGGAGATAATGAATTCATAGAAAGAAAATTCTCTATTTATAATAAAACCTGTCATAGATTAGAGCCTAAAGGAATGTATTATGATCAAGAAAATAAAGATCTATATCTTCCTGCTGGATTAGAGCAATATTTTATAGATAGAGCTTTTGGTGATGATATCTATAGAAAAGTATATCCTGATACATATGATAAGATTCCTAAAGTAAGATTAAAATATCTTCCTAGAGATGAAAAACAAAAAGAAGCTATAAGATTCTGTTTAGGAATGGATCCTTATAGAAGAAATCTTAATAAACCTCAGCTGCAATTAAATCTGAATACTGGTGTAGGTAAAACATATGTAGCAGTAACAACTTTTGCTTATCTATCTATCAAAACAATGATGATTACCTCTTCATTAGATTGGATAGATCAATGGAGAGAAAAGATTAAAGAATACACAGATTTAAAAGATGATGAAATCTATACCATAGCAGGTATAGGAACTATAGCAAAGCTTATTAATGGAATGAAAGATATATCCAAAATCAAATTCTTCTTATGTTCTCATAGTACACTAAAATCATTTGCTAAAAAGCATGGATGGAATATGGTGGGTGCACTGTTTAGAAGATTAAAAATTGGGGTTAAGATATATGATGAAGCCCATCTTTGGTTTGATAATATTTGTATGATAGATTTCTTCACAGACACTTATAAAACATTCTATCTTACAGCTACTCCTATTCAATCAGATTATTTTGATAATAGGATATATCAAGCTGCATTTAAAACGGTTCCATCTATTGACTTATTTGATGAGGATAAAGATCCTCATACAAAGTATATTTCGATCTTATTCAATTCTCATCCTAGGCCTCAAGATATACAAGAGTGTGCGAATGTGTATGGGTTTGATAGAATAAAATATACTGATTATCTAACTACCAAAGAAAATTATTATAAGATACTAAAGATTCTATTAGTTATGATAGAACAAACAGTATCTCCTGAAGGAAAAGTTCTTATTTATATAGGAACCAATGCTGCTATACTAAAAACCTTTTATTGGATCAGATACAACTATCCTAATCTTCCTATAGGGTTATTCTCTTCCTTAGTCCCTAAAGATGTAAAACAAAGAGAATTAGAAAATAAGATTATACTTACAACCACAAAGTCAGCTGGTGCTGCTTTAGATATAAAAGGGCTGGAAATGACTATTGTTCTTAATGAACCTTTCAAATCTAAAGTCCTTACTAAACAAACTTTTGGTAGAACCAGATCAGATAATACAAGATATATAGACGTTGTTGATGTAGGGTTTAGTACTTTAAAATATTATTATACTACAAAGAAACCTTTGTTCAAAAAAATAGCTACTGATTGTTCAGAAATCCAATTATCTGATTATGAAATAAATCAAAAATTATATGAGATCTTTACTAATGAACAAAAGCAATTAGAATCTATTCAATCAAATAAAAATTTAAAACAAGTTATAGAAATTATGAAGACTATAGGGAAGAGCCATTAAAGCTCTTCCCTACAATCTCTGTGTTAGCATTAAAAGATTCGTATTACGGGTTGACCCTTAAAAATTGATATCGAAATAAAGATCTACTTATCGAAGAGCTATATCCCAGGTATAATATAATTCGATGTTTGAAGAATACCTCCCCAACGTTCATCATGCTAAACTTATCTAATTCTAGTTTGGAAGTTCTCGATAACTAATCAGTTATCTGCAGGACCTAAATATTTAGATTCAGTTTAGTATTTCGTTATCGCAATATGAATATGATAAGTAGAGTGACTGCTTTATATAAGTATTACAAATTGGCGGATGAATGGTTCGTTACAATTTTTATAGATGTACTACTTTTTATTTTTTTTCAAAAATTCGTTTAGGCAAACACTCTATTTATCATTATTAATTAGTTAAGTGGATTTGTTAAATTAATATTGTTGACCTCCAGGTCCTCCCATATCTCCACCCATTTCTTCTGCACCTTTTACTTGATCAGAAGCTGATTGTACTTTAGCTTTATCAGCCATTTCATTTATTTTATCCATCGGTAAGAAAGAATTGAAGTAGTATTCCATAAGCATAGCTGAGAATGACATCTTAGCTGTTTCATCTTGAGATGAACCAAATTTCATTTGAGTAATACTATTGATTAATTCTTGAGACATAGAAAGGATTTGAGAAGTATTTGTAAAGTTCAGCATAATAGGAAGTGGAAGTTCTACAGATACATTTACTTTAGTATCATATTCATACTGATATAATTTGGTATAGATTTCAGACAAGATAGGTTCAAATAACTTCTGTCTTCTATATACCTTGATTAAGAATCTAGCATTACTCATTGTAAGATGAGTAGCTGTTGATTCTTGATATCTACTATTTACCATTTCCAAAGAAACACCAGTTTGATTTACTGCCATTTCTTCCAGCATATTCATAAATTCAGTTTTTACTTCTACGTTTTGACCAGGCATAATTTCAAAACTAACAGGAGATTCACCATTAGCATTTTGAGGAATTACCAAGTCATTAAATCTACCAGTTACATTGAGGATATTGTTCATGTTTTCAATCTGTCTAAGATTGAAGTTAGAACGTTTGATTTGATTGATTACGTTAAGCAATACAGACGTGATATTGGTATCTACTGTCTGTTTTACATGATACAATCTCTTATCATATCCTCTAGTAAGAAGAGCGATAGTGTTTGAAATATATAAGCAAGTAAACAATTTAGCAGGGAAGATAGATTTTGCTAAATCAGATACACCTCTATGACTCTTATCATTCAATTCAAAATAAGAATGAATAATATCAGAAGGAGGAATAAAAGTAATTCTCATTTTAGCAGTACTACCATTTCCATTATCTGCATTATATTTAAGAATAGAATAGATTTCTTTGGACAGATCTTGGTTAGCATTGATAAAATTCTTATCTATTCTTTGAGAAATCTTTTTAGCAATCTTTAAAAGAACTTCATTTGTTTGAGCACTGTTGTTCATAGCAGTGTTTGTATTTTCTCTAGCAGTTCTTCTAGGACGCAATCCACCTAAGGTTGAAGTGAAGGTCATACCATTAGCTTCATCACCAGAACCATCAGGACTATTTACTTCAAGATAATAATATCCAAGACATGTATTCTTGTTAATATATACAGGAGTAACTTTATCATGTTCTAAGATTTCTAATACTGCACCAGGAAGTTCCAATTCAGATTCTTTTTTAGAACCTCGTTTTTCATTAATATCTTTTAACCCATCATTTGCTAAACTTGTAGGAACTTCTAAAGTTCCATTTTTTACTGCTCTTTTTAATCTATCATTTGCATTTTTAGAATATAAAGAGTTAGAAAGGTAGGTTGTTTTATTATAACCGAGTCCAGATTCAACCGAGGCCTCCCCAAATAGAGTTGCTGTTTCTCTTATAATGCGTCTAGCATTATTTTCGTGTGCAAGGATACTTGGAATGACTCCAGTTTTGTTAATTTCTATATCTATCCCTTTATATGTAATTCCTTTATCTTCATAACCAGATAAAGCAGAATTAGGAATATTTGTATCTTCATTTAAATCATAGACTTGTTGCAAACGTTTACTTTGCAAATCAGCTTCATCTTTGTATTCAGTATATTTAAACCGAAGAGTTTCATTGATCTGTTCAAATCTTACATTCATTTCTTCTTCAGTGTAAATAGATGCTTCTGATAATAAATTAGAAGAAGGTGTCTTTTTCAATAAACGATCTAATGCTAATTTATAGGGAACAATATATACAAATTGTTCTCCATATTTAGCAGTATCCGAATACAACTTTTCTCTAAATTGATCTAATCTGTATTTTTTCTGGAATAAGTTTAAATCAGATCCATCAGCTTCAGATTTCCCATTATTAGAACCATCTGAACTTAATCTTTCAATAGAAATACGAACTGCATCATCGTTAAAATGATCAGCAGATAAGATATTATCTTTCTTGATATCTAATGCTTCATCAAGTTTAGGCATATACTTGCAGATAGTATCTATTTCTCTATCTAAATCTCGTACTACAGTATTCTGAGAATAGATATCCATGATATCTGTAAGCATTGTTTCATCTTCTAATACATTACGTATTTCTTTTATTTGATCTTTATCACTTTGGTACAATGTCTTAGCATAAAGCTCAGACATATCTAATCCACCATTGCTAGATTTAGCTTTATCAATAAGAGTTTCTAAATCGTTATCCATCTTTCTCTTGATGGAATCAATGTATTTAGTATTATCATTATTGGTGAAGTATGTATTCTTATAAAGATCATCTATGCTTTTCTGCACATCATCGATAATTTTTTTATTTAAATTAGTATTTAAAATAGGCATATCGTCTGATTTCGGAGTCTTGTTTTTATCGTCAGCCAACTAAATTCCCTCCTAAAATACGTCATTTTAAGACAATTACCTTAATGTATCCAGTATACTAAATAATCAACAATAAAAATCTCTATACTGGAATTAACCAGTATAGAGATATTATTTTTACATAGTTGCTTTAAGATTAACAATAGAATCATATGTCGGAGAATCTGCAACAGTTGCATCAGACGATCCAGCATATACTTCAGCAGATGCTTCAGGATGGATGGATTTATTAAGGATATTGTATCCGAATTCCATTTCATCAAAGCAGGTATGCTTGTTAATAAAGTCAAGGAATTCTGTAGCACGTTGGTTAACGATACGTCCAGGAATCGGGAAACCATTGAACTGCAACGGAATTTCAGCAAACTGAATTTCCCCACGCATAACGTTATAAAGGTTGGATGTATTAGCAAGGTTAGGTTGGCAAGATGCCAAGATATATGCTTTTTCTACGTTCAAACCAGAGTTATCTGTTACGATCAATAAGAAATGGAAGATTTCAGATTGATAACCTTTGATAAGACCGGAGTTGTCTTTACCAGTATATTCAGGATACTTCAAAAGACCATTATAACGTTTGATCTGAGTACGAGGGTCTTTAACACCACGGAGATACAATTCATTTACTTTGGTAATCAACGAACCAGAACGTTCGAAATAGTTCATCGTAAAGGAAGTACCACCTTGTTCAGTTGTACGAGTAATAATATTAAGATCAGTAATACCATTAGTCAACTGGTTTGTTTCTGCACTAATATCTTCAATACCCTGTGCACCACGGAATTCATATTCAAGAATATGACGATAGTTGCGAATAAGGGTATCATATTGTTCGTTACGACTTCTCAATGCTGTCAAGAATTTAGGGATATCTAGACAAATCAAGAACGAATAACCTGTTTCATACAGGTCAAACTGAGCCAGGTTTGTAAAGTCAGTAACCCCACGCATGAGTGTATATTTGGTTACATCACGAGGATTGAGGGTACTGTCAAAAATATTACTTACGGATTCTTTAGCCATAGTATTTTACACCCTCCTATTAAGAATTCAAGGCAATAATCTTGAAGATTTCTGTTTGAACGAAATTGCGGAAACGTACAAACAAGCTAGCATAAATAATCTTATTAGAATTATAAAGCGAGCTGGATACGTACTGAATTTCGAACGACTGGAACAGATTGGAGTAACGGTTAACGATCAAATCATTAACGTCACGTTTATACTTCGTAAGGTCATCACCATCAAGGAAGCTATAACGGATCTTAGGACAAAGTTCACGAATAGCTTTGATAACCTGCTGAACAGCCAATACGTTATTAACCCAGCTAAGCTGTGTATAAGCTGTCTGAGAAGTATATTCCGAGTTCATCGTCAAGATATTACCATTGTAGAAGGAAAGGTAATTGATACGAAGGTCATCCAATTCCTTAAACTGATCTACATGAGGAGTATGTTTAGGCGAGAAGTTCAAAGTACCTTGAACAAATGATTCCATCGGAACGATGATATCATATTTCTGACCGCAGAAAGGACGGTTACGTCCATTGATGAAGTGTTTTACAAACAAACGGCACAGGTCATAAGTTACTGTAACCGGAATTTGCTTACGTGTATAAGGTTCATAAATTTCATAAGAGTTCATATATGTTGCACAATAACGACTCTTAGCATTTTCCTGATTCTTAATACGTAATTCTTCAATGGAGCTAATACCTACGCCCATATCACGGAAGTATACTAAGTCTTCACGGAAAGCAGCCAAACGTTCAATAGCACGTTTAACTTGTTTAGGGTAGTTAGCATCAAAGATACAGTCAATACGGTTGTTATCTAAGTCATAGATATCATCCGAAAAAGATCCATCGAATGCTTTAACCATTTCAGCTTCGTATTCAGCAGATTTAACAGGAGCATCACCAAAAGCACCATTAGAACCGTTCTGGAGTTTAATACCCATAAGGCTGGAGAGGTTTACACCATCGGACATATCAACCGCCAAATTGCTGTAATCCCGACCATTCAAATCTGTACCAAATAATACGTCAGCATTCTTGAAAGATTCTGTATCATCAATGAGATAACCAACGTTATTTACAAATGCTTCAAATTCATCATCAAAGAAGATTGCACGAACTTGTTTCGAACGCATAGCAATAGCATTGTCCAAAGACATGTTCTTATCTTTTTCAACGATATTCGGATTCATTGTAAACGATACTGTTTCAATAGTATTGCCATTTTCAATGATATCGATAAAGTAACGAACGTAATCCAACGGATGAGAAGCAGTAGCATCTGTATAAATACGGAAAGATTTATTAGAGCTGCCACGACCCATATCAGCGATTAAGAATAATACATATTCATCATCTTCACCAATTTCATTCTTATGGCCGAAGTCACCCTTAAGAATCTTACCAAATTTCTTAACATCGTTACCATCAGATGCAACAGATTTCAAACGATATGTAATCTTAACAAAGTTTTCTAATACCGGAGTATTAGCAATACCATTTGTATTAGCATCTGTAGTAAGACGATTTGTTGTCGGATTCGTATACAACG
>FLSB01000083.1_pt2 | contig 33966 bp, 30 predicted proteins | sample 1550551 | NCBI WGS metagenome assembly FLSB01 (sample SAMEA4031774, study PRJEB14383) | metagenome | biome: human; feature: oral; material: saliva | place: Philippines | collected 2014 | reverse complement strand
GGATAGTAGAGTTTGCGGTTTTTAATCAAGTTCGATACCGCTAACTTATTGGTTAATCGAAACATACTAATTCACCTCGCTTGCCATGACAGTCAAGGTATCAGAAATTTCTTGGAACATCTGACGCTCTGTTTTCTCTCCACGGTAGATTTGATTGTAAAGAATGCCGTCTTTGATAAAGAGTACACGTTTAGCCCTGCTAGCTGCTGCTGTTGAGTGGGTTACCATGAGAATGGTTTGACCGCGCTCATTGATTTCATCAAAGACATCAAGTAAGGCTGCAGATGATTTGGAGTCAAGGGCCCCTGTTGGCTCATCCGCAAGGAGAATTTCAGGTTCGGTAATGATGGCGCGGGCTACTGCTACACGCTGTTTCTGCCCACCTGAAATTTCGTAAGGATACTTCTCTTGCAATTGGTTGATACCCAGATTATCAGCTGTTACTACCAATTTCTTCATCATCTCCGTAATAGGTCTTCTTGACAAGACAAGCGGAAGCAAGATATTATCTTTTACAGAGAGAGTATCTAACAAATTAAAGTCTTGGAAGACAAAGCCCAGCTTTTCACGACGGAAGCTAGAGGCCTGTGAATTTTTAATAGTTGCTGTGTCTGTTCCATTCAAGTAAACCTGCCCACGACTTGGTTTATCCAGCATAGCTAGGATATTGAGAAGAGTTGATTTACCAGAACCAGACTCACCCATGATGGCAACGTAGTCACCCTTTTCTACGGTAAAGTGAATATCCTTGAGGGCCTCTACTTGGTTGCCCTGAAAACGAGTTTTGTAAATTTTTTGAACGTGTTTTACATCTAAAAGTGTCATGAGAATCTCCTTTCTTAATATCCCATCAAATGAAATGTTTCTTGCATCATAGCGCACCCCAACTGAACGCGCTCGATATCTTTGTGGCTTGGTTTTCTTTTTTTCTTCTGTAAGATTTGTTTCATGATGTTACTCCTTTGTTCTTTATGAGTCTAGTTTACATCAAAAAAAGACCGCTTGCCATAACCTAACCTTACAAAAAAGACTTTAATCTTACATTTTTGTAAGATTGGGGGAAATGCAAGCAAAATTACTTAGAAAATAATTTGATTTCCTATTTTTAAAATTGTAAAATATAAGTGTGAAAAGGCTTACTTTGGAAAGGAGGAAGCGGAAACTATTACTCTAGTAAGCTTACTTCTATGAAACACTATTTAATTTAACACTTGCAAGTCGTTCTACCTATAAGGAAAGAAGGTGCGCTTTAATGAAACATAAAGGACATATACTCATCGGACTTCTCTATCTCCTCTCTCCATTCATCGGTCAGATCTTAGTTGAACAAACATACTTTATCGGTACAGAATTTACAGGTACTGCTTATGTTGTTTGCTGGTTATCAGTTGTTATCAGCATCCACCATTTTTCAAAAACAGTTTTCTCTCAGCAGCAGGACACAGATTAGAAACTTGAGGTCAAAATATTATTTTTAATTTGTATATGAGGCTGAGAAAATTTTATTAAAAGTAAAAAAGCTTTAAATCAAGCAGTTTAGACTATTGATTTAAAGCTTTTTGCTTATTTCTAATCTTTTGTAGAAGGATATTAGCGATGTACAGAAAAATTCTTAAATTTGTAAACAGCTCTTGTCTTATTAGCTAAGTACCTCACCAAAACCAGCCTTCATTATCGTCAATGGCTTGGGCTTCTTTGCGTTTTCGTGGGCCTGTTCCGTACATTTCTGCTTCGATTTCTTCCTTGGTTGGCATGATAGAAGCTAGGATGATATAGATAATCACCCCAAGTCCAAAGTTTGCGACTGTAAAAATGGCAAACAGAAAACGAACAAGGGTAACATCAAAGTTCCACTTATCTGACAGACCTGCCAGAACTCCTGAAATCATGCGATTTCTTCTCATTTTATAAAATTTACTGTTCATGATATTTCCTCTTTCTGCTAGGTTAGACATAGTATATCACAGGTAGGCTCGGCTTTCATCAGTCCTCAGGCTGATTTATTAGTAGCAATTTACCTCGACAAAGTCCACAGCGATAGCGTTTGGTATCAATCCTTCGCTTGCGATGATAACTTTGCTGGCAGGATTGACAACGATAAAGTTTGAGTGGTTTGGAGTTGCTATTGGGCAAGGACGGTACAAAGCGTAATCCATTCACTGCTTTCAAAAGTTCCTTAAAATCCCGATCCTTGTGTTGATAGCCCTTCCCTTGAAAATAGAGGTGATAATGACAGAGCTCATGGCGGACAATTTTCCTAAAAACATCCAACCCCAATTCCTGATAAACCTTGGGATTAAAATCCAAATGCCCATCTTTTGGGAAAAATCGCCCACCTGTCGAACGTAGACGAGAATTCCACTGAGCTTGATGGATAAAAGGTCTGCCGAAGTCTTCTAGTGAAATCTGCTTGACGTAATCAGTCAGTTTCATTTGGAGCTAGGAGCGACAGATTGACTTTTTCACGTTCAGTATCGATTTTCTTGACCCAAACGGTCACCAAATCTCCAACTGACACCACTTGACTGGGATGCTTGATAAACTTGCGACTCATATGGGAAATATGGATGAGACCGTCCTCGTGAATCCCGATATCAACGAAGGCACCGAAGTCAACGACATTACGCACCACACCTTCTAGCTTCTGGCCAACCACTAGGTCTTTGATATCTAGGACATCTTGGCGAAGCACAGGTGCATCAAAGGAGTCACGGAAATCTCGACCTGGTTTGAGAAGGTCAGCAATGATATCTTTAAGGGTTTCTGGACCAAGGTCTAGTTCTTGCGCCATTTCTTTGACTGAAAGGGACTTGAGTTTACTTTGGGCTTCTTCGTTCAAGTCTGTAATGTCCAAACGTTTGAAAAGTTCCTTAACGGCAGCGTAATTTTCTGGGTGAACTCCTGTATTATCAAGAATATTGCTACTTTCAGGGATACGGAGGAAACCAGCTGCCTGTTCAAAAGCCTTGGCTCCTAGACGAGGAACTTGCTTGATTTGAGCGCGCGAAGTAATTTTTCCTTCTTCCTCACGATATTTGACAATATTTTCAGAAATAGTTTTATTGAGTCCAGCGACATGGGAAAGAAGAGCTGGGCTAGCCGTATTGACATTGACACCAACTTGGTTCACCACGGTATCCACGACAAAATCCAGACTTTCAGACAATTTCTTCTGACTGACATCATGCTGGTACTGGCCGACACCAATTGACTTAGGATCGATTTTGACCAATTCCGCAAGGGGATCTTGCAAACGACGGGCGATAGAAATAGCTGAGCGTTTTTCAACGGTCAAGTCTGGAAACTCCTGACGAGCAAGTTCGCTGGCAGAATAGACCGAAGCACCACTTTCATTTACGATAACATAGCTGACTTCTGGAAACTCTTTGAGAACTTCCGCCACAAAGGCTTCACTTTCCCGACTGGCAGTTCCATTTCCGATAGCAATAATTTCCACCCTGTACTGACCAATCAAGTCTGCCAAATCTTTCTTGGCTTCTTCGATTTGACGAGCAGAGGCTGGTTTGACAGGATAAATGACTTGAGTCGTTAGCATTTTTCCTGTTGCATCCACGACAGCTAGCTTGGCACCTGTACGAAAGGCTGGGTCAAATCCAAGAACCACGCGCCCTTTTAAAGGAGCAACCAAGAGGAGATTGCGTAGGTTGTCAGAAAAGAGTTGGATAGCTCCTTCTTCTGCTTTCTCAGTTAGTTCTGTTCTAATACGACGCTCGATAGCAGGCAAAACTTTTTTCTTAACTGACTGTTGAACGACTTCATCAATATAGGTATTTTTTTCCTTGAAACGAGCAGCAAAAAAAGCTAGAATACGGTCCGTCGCATGTTCAAAACCAACCTTCAAGACACCTAGCTTCTCCCCACGATTGAGGGCCAAGGTACGATAGCCCTGCATATTGCCAACGGTCTCTGAAAAATCATAGTAAATCTGAAAAACTTGCTTTTCATCAAGACTTTCATCCTTGACTTGAGAAGTGAGCTTAGAGTGTCTCAGCACCTCCTGATAAGTCATGGCGCGCAGTGTCACATCTTCCGATAAGGCTTCGACTAAGATATCAACCGCACCGGCCAAGGCTTCCTTGCCAGTCGCAAATCCTTCACAGACAAACTTTTCAGCCTCTTTTTCTAAATCCGCTACATTCTGCAAAATCAAGCGAGCAAGTGGGAAGAGTCCGGCTTCACGGGCAATGGTTGCCTTGGTTCGACGTTTTTCCTTGTAAGGAAGGTAGAGTTCTTCTACGTCTGCTAATTTTTCGGCAGCTAAGATAGCTTCTTCCAATTCCTTGGTCAACTTACCTTGTTCTTGAATCTTAGCTAAGACAGCCTCCTTACGGTCGTTGAGGTTGGTCAGACTTTTATCCAAGTCAATAATAGCCTTAATCGCCACCTCATCCAGACTACCAGTCATGTCCTTGCGATAACGCGCGATAAAGGGAATAGTCGCCCCTTCAGCTGTCAAACTTAGAACGGTATCAATTTGCTTTAAAGTCACTCCCAAATCTTGGGAAATTTTTTCATATTTTTTATCCATGAATCTATTATACCACAAGCTAAACATTTCAAATTAACTCGTAGAACATTTAAAAAATATGTAGGGAATAGATTTATATGCTATAGCGCAATAACTGGTACTTAAAGAGTATTGCCGCCTTTTTTTAACCAAGCCATGATATCAAAAGTATTTAATGGATCAGACATAATAGCCAGTTCTGGAAGATGTTCCTGACCTGGAGTAAGACATTTTGAGAAATAAAAAAACCTCAAGCCTGAACCTGCGGTGAGTGTAATCTATTTTGAAATTTTAAATAAAAAAGGAGCATTTAAGCTCCTCCTTTAAAATAACGGACACTTGGCTGGTCGGTGTACCCAGCATCTCAGATACCTTTTTCAAGGTGCGGCAGGAACCTTTCTGCCCTCAAATGTCTTTCGTTAATGTTATTCTAGCACTATTTACTTTTTTTGTCAAGCTTTCTCAATCTACCAGACTTAATACGACTTTGTAACTTGAAATCTTGTAAGCGATACATGGTCGGAACATAAAAGAAATCTCCACTTTTATGTAACTTGATGGCAACAAGAACATTATCATCAAATCTTTTAACATATTCAAAACTAGCATCTTTCTCTCGTGGATTGACCCCAACGAAATCTGGATTACTCAGTATGAGTTCCAGGTCTTCGATATGATGAATCACATCATTGTGATGGCGTTTTATCATATGGCTTCTCAAACCGTCTTTGTTAACTTTGATATCACTAGCTTCAAGAACAATATTAAAAATTTCTTTTACTTCGTCAGTAACTCGACCGATCTTTTGATGTTCCATCATTTCCTCCGTTATTCCACAATTATTATATCATAATAATTGTGGATATTAGGATATATCACGCTCTATTATTCGTGAGATACTCAATTTTAACTTTTTCCTTTTCCTCAAAATAATAGTATAATAGAGGTAGAATTTAGAATCGAGGTACACCTATGGCTGTAAAATTTACAAAAACGGACAACTTGGATAAGATGTTTGAGGAGTTTGCGAAACTCCCTGATTTGAAACAAGTCACTTTCCCTGATGACAAAGAGAAAAAAGCCAAAGCAGAAAAGAAAAACTAGATGATAGCTTTCCAAGAACTCCCATCTAGTGTGCTTCAGACTGGGGCTATTTTTCTCTCCATTATCATTGAAGGCCTCCCCTTCGTGCTGATCGGAAGTATTGTCTCAGGGCTGATTGAGGTTTATATCACACCTGACAAGGTTTATAATTTTCTCCCTCGAAATCGTTGGGGGAGAATCTTTTTTGGTACCTTCGTAGGGATTCTTTTCCCCTCTTGTGAATGTGGAATCGTCCCCATTATCAATCGTTTTCTGGAAAAGAAGGTTCCCAGTTACACGGCTGTTCCCTTTCTCGTAACAGCGCCTGTTATCAATCCTATTGTTCTCTTTGCGACCTATTCTGCCTTTGGCAACTCCTTCCATGTCGCTCTGTTACGAGCCCTGGGTTCCATTCTTGTGGCTATAACACTAGGAATTTTTCTAGGATTTTTCTGGCAAGAACCGATTCAAAAAGAAAATCGTTTAGCCTGTCATGAACATAATTTTTCTCACTTGAGACCTGCAAAAAAAGTTTTTCAGGTCTTTGTGCAAGCCATAGATGAGTTTTTTGATACGGGGCGTTATTTGGTATTTGGTTGTCTCTTTGCTTCTGTGATACAAGTTTACGTTCCGACTCGGATTTTGACCTCTATCAGTGCAACCCCTCTTTTTGCCATCCTGCTCTTGATGCTTTTGGCCTTTCTTCTTTCGCTTTGTAGTGAAGCGGATGCCTTTATCGGAGCTTCTCTTCTCTCAAGTTTCGGCTTGGCACCAGTTCTAGCCTTTCTCGTCATTGGTCCAATGCTGGATATCAAAAATATTCTCATGATGAAAAATTACTTGAAAGCACGATTTATCAGTCACTTCATTATGATTGTGACACTCGTTGTCTTAGTCTATTCTCTCTTGATTGGAGTCATCCTATGATTCGATTTTTAGTTTTAGCTGGCTATTTTGAACTGACCATTTATCTCCATCTGTCGGGAAAATTAAACCAGTACATCAACATGCACTATTCCTATCTGGCCTATATTTCTATGGTGCTTTCCTTTATCTTGGCAATCGTCCAGCTGTATATCTGGATGAAGCAAGTCAAAATCCACAGTCATCTAAATAGCCGATTAGCAAAGGTGACGAGTATTGCTCTTCTGACCATTCCGATTGTCGTCGGTGTAACTTTCCCAACTGTTAGTTTGGATTCTCAGACCGTTTCTGCTAAAGGCTATCACTTCCCCCTATCGGAAGGCACGGATCAAGCCATTCAGACGAGTGAAGGGACGACAAGCCAATATTTGAAACCAGATACCAGTTCTTATTTCTCAAAAACAGCCTATGAAACGGAAATGCGAACGACAGCGGATAAATATTTGTCCCAAGATAGTATTCAAATCACTAATGAAAACTATATGGAAGTCATGGAAGCTATCTACGACTATCCAGATGAGTTTGAGGGTAAGACAGTCCAGTTCACAGGCTTTGTCTATAATGACCCCAGTCATGCCAATAACCAATTTCTGTTCCGCTTCGGCATTATTCACTGTATCGCAGATTCTGGTGTCTATGGTTTGCTGACAAAGGGAAATACCCGGCAGTATGAGAACAACACCTGGATAACAGCCAAAGGAAAACTGGTCAATCACTACCATAAAGAACTCAAACAAAATCTCCCAACCTTGGAAATCGACAGTTTTACAAAAGTCGATAAACCAGAAAATCCCTATGTCTATCGCGTGTTTTAAAAAACGAGATAAAAACATAAAAAACAAAACGACCAAGTTCTCTTCTGATTAAATAAGAAGAGCCTGTTCGTTTTTTGTTATATGAGAATTAGTGACTTGTAGATTTTCATCTTATACCATTTCCAGCAATACAAGTAGCTCATAGAGAATAAGCGAGCCACTCATTAATGAGACTAGCGATTTCTTTAGGTACTTCAGTATAAAGCTCATGGCTAACGTTTTCTAGAAAAATAGTATCAAAATAGTCTGGCAATTCTTTTAGGGCTTCCTCTCTCCATGTAGCTTCATTAGGATAGCGAGGACTAATAAACAAGGTATCTCCCACTTCTCTCTTAAAAGCTTGTACTTTCCTCCGTAGACGGAGGATCGCTTCTATATTCTCATAATTTATAGCTAACTCATATCTATTATACTCAGAATTCCAGTGATAGGACTGTCTTACGGCTTTCTCCATATTTTCTGACCAATGCTTTGCTTCAGATTTTTCTTTAGAAATAAGAAGATTTAAGTCCGAAACAACTTGAGATTCAATATAGTTTTTAGTTTCCTCTAACTCTGTATCTAAAGGTAAAATCTTATCTAAATCTAGATAGCCACCATCCAAAAGAATCAGTTTTGTCACTTCATAAAATTCCGATGCAAGATAACGCGCCAAATCACCCCCGAGAGAATGACCTATCAGACAGATAGATTCTTCGTCTACAATCTCATTTTTAAACCATGATTTCAATTCTGTTTCATCTCGAAGATGCTTTTCATATGGATTTAGAAAATAGACCTGCGAATCTAGCTCTTGAAGAAAATCCTTGCTATGATAGACATTGCTTCCCAAACCGCCAATAAAAAATGTTCTCATCCAATTACTTAATACTATGCTTATTCATCTTCTGTTCAAAGATAGTTGTGATAATCTGACGCAATTCTTCGCGTTCTTTTTCTGGAATCTCACCACTTGTTTGAGCTGCAGCGTAGAGCTCAGGGTATTCAATTGAAATGCGTTTAATCGTACGTGTCGTAGCATGTTTTCTGACGAAAAATGGGATTCGCTTAATCAAGTCTCGTGGTACTAGCGCAAGAATTTTTTCAGCAGTTTCCTTGTCACTAATCTTAGATGTCGTAAGTCCCTTCTTAATCATTTCTTGTTCTTTTTCTGTAAAATCTTTTAATTCCATTCGATTAGTCCTCCTATTTTCTTTAAGTTAAATTATATACCAATCCAGATAAAACTACAAATGGACTGTTTGGAAATACGAGCAATACTGTAAAGAAGACTCTGATTTTTAATTATGAATCTTCCTCCTCAGTCACTTCCCATACTTCTGATTGATAGTCTTCCCCATCAATATCGTATCTTTGAATATAACCAATAAATGTTTCATTTTTTCGTGGTTTCTGGCTATTAACGAATAACTCATCAAAAATATAAATAAAAGATCCCCCAAAGTGAAAAATCTTATCTGATTTTTAAAGTATATCGGAAGAAACTTGGAGAAGTTACCACAAAAAAACCATAATATTCATATTAGTTTTCACCATTACGAATATTATGGAGTCAATAACTGATATTGATTTTAAATCCAATTATTTTATATAATTCCTAATCTTCCTGCCAAAATATATACGTAATGTTTTCTAAATGAACGATATACTTAAACTCTAGAAAATCTGGCTCTTCATAATAATCAAGAGAATCAAAGAAAAAATAATCATACTCAATTTGTTTAGAACGTTTGTATATGTACAAGCTATGAGGATGATTTTTGTTACCCCAAAAATCTATCTCTATATGACCAATGTCCTTCTCTTTATAATGTTTATCTATAAATTGATTAACAGCCTCAACATATTCCATTATTTACCTCGTAATTATTAGGAAACTTAACTTAGCATCTATACTAGCAAATGAATTAGACAACTTAATTAACTAAATTACTTTCTTTTCTAGATTCTATAGTTTCTTTTAATAATTCAAAATCAACAAACTCAGCTAATCGACAATAATCACAATCGTTTTTACCACAACTAGTAGTAAAATTAGCTGTATTCATATGAGACCAGAAGTTTTGAATTTGTGATGTAACTAAGTCTAAATCCTCTTTCGTAACTTGTATAGTGTGAATTGAATAGCCACTTTCAGTACTATTGTCATCAAGAAAAATATACTGAGTTTCAATTCGTTTATCAGTCGTATCTATTTCAGAAGAATTTTCTAATAAAAGATTATAGAAGACTGCTTGACGCCAATAATCATGTCCAACTTCTAGTTCCTCAATACCTCTTTGAGCAGAACCTGTCTTATAATCTACAACTCGAATAAGATCATTATCAAATTCAAGCTTATCGATAATCCCATTGATTAAGTAATTATCTCCTAATTTAACACTAAGTTCTTTCTCTAAGGAAACATGCTCCCCTTTTAAACTATTAGGAATATAATGTTCAAAAAGATTAGTCAACAAGTTATGTCCGTATTCTTTTAATTCTTCTACAGACATTGTATCAATGATTTCCTCTTGATGAGAGTACAATGAACTATCATAGAATTCAATCGCTTCCTCTAATTGTAAATCTTCTTTATAGATTTTTTCCATCGTTTCATGAATTGCAGTCCCAAATACGGGGCCTGTGGGGGCATGATTGATTGTTATTTTTGTAGATTTTTCTTTTGCTCCTGCTGATAATCCTGCTGCTTGAGATAACTGTAAAACATCATCAAAGTAGATACTCTTGGGACAACGCAGGTAACGATTCAATTTGCTAACACTTAAACTCTTATAGTTTCCCCGTGTTTGTTGATAGGTGGCAATCTCTAAAGCTTCAGTATTATCAAATTTAGGTTCTGTGTTAGCTAATACTTGGAGACAGTAGTCGCATGGGTAATTATCTCTGTCCTTTTTCAATACTCCACAACCACAGTTAAAATCTCCATGTTTAATTTTCATAATAGACTCTTTGATCTGATTAAGTACTGTATCAACTTCCTTTTGACTGATTTGTATATCTTCAGTTTCAGAAAAACCATCTTCATTAATTGAATCCTCAACAAAAACATATTTAACGAGTACTTTTTTGTCAGAAATATCTATACCAGCATTTGTAACGAGGATATAATAGAATACAGCCTGGCGCCAGTAATCACCACCAAGAGGTTCTTTTTCACTCGGCGGCACTAATTTATCTTTAGCATTTTTGGCTTTTCCTGTTTTGTAGTCAATTAATCGTATAACACCTTCTTCGCATTCAATTTTATCAATTTTTCCGTTTATCTCGATATTAGATACTTCCGATAGGTCTACGGTGGTATTTAAAATATCGCCTAATCGAACACCTTGAATAGGTACCTCAACTGCAACTACACCATCTTTGAGATATCCAGCTTTCTTGTAGAGATTTTCGATAATCTTTTTCCCTCTAGCATAGTCATCTTTCTTTATCCTATCTGAAGTCAATTGATAAGATTTTTCTTCAAAGACTGTCTCAAATAATTTTAAAGCTTCTTCTGGAGAAAGTACTGTTTTTGCAGTTAATTCTGAACTTTGTGAACCATCTACAGAAATATATATTTTTTCTAAGACTTCGTGAATAATGCTACCAAATACCATAGCTTCGTTCGTCTCAGAAGGTAATTTTAATCCTTTATTGAAATAAAAACTCAAAGGACATTTAAGAAAAGCATTTAATGTACTAACGCTTAAACTCAATTCGTCAAAAATTTCATTGAGAACATCGTTAGAAAATTTCGGTATTACTACTTTATCTACAGATTGACGATCCTCAAAAGATTCTGTCACGTCTACCTCATCAATAAATTCCTCAAATTCATTAATTAAGTGGGTTTTAGTAGAATCATCAGAATAAGAGAGATGGAGCACCTTCTTTGCCCGAGTCATGGCAACATAAAACAAGCGACGGTTCTCCTCTTCTTTTAGTTGAGATTCATTTTCATCTTTTCCATTTAAACTTGGTGGATAAGCGAATCTACCTGAATTATTTTCACCTCCTGGCCAAGCTTCACTCTTTTTCTTTCCATCATTGCATTTCATTATAAACACATGATCAAACTCGAGTCCTTTAGAACCATGAGCTGTCATTAATTGAACGCAGTTACTTGGAGAACCTGAGATATCTTCAATTGGTAGACTAATTCCCATTTCTTCTAAAGATGATAATTGATTTAAAAATCCTTTGACAGTCAATTTAGGATGGATGTGGCATTCCATCAACATTAACTTGTAAAGTTCATTTAAAACAGAAACCAAATGATATTTTTCTTTTGACTTCATAATATACTCATCGATACTTAAAGATTTTAATACATCGCTAAGGACATACATAGGCGATAGGTATTTTGATGATTTATTTACTTTTTTTCGAATGATTTCTAATTTTTGATCAATTTCTGCTATAGTGGGGATTGAAATTTTTTCATCTTTCTTTAGATTTCGCATCATTGCGATTTGTGATAGTTCTACCTCAAAGAAATCAAAATATACAATTTTTCGAAGTTCTCTAACATTTCTTAATGGTTGGCAAAGATATTTTAAAATAGCTACAATTTTTTTGAAAAAAGGTTCACTAAATAAATCTTTATTTTCTTTCATTTGAACGAAAATACCATTATCATGAAGAATCTTCGCAAACTCTTCTCCGTAAGAATTTCTTCCATAAATGACTCCGATTTCATCAGGAGATACACCCGAATCAATCAACTCTTTAATCTCAGTAAGTACACCAAACATTTCAGCTTTTGCATTTGCGTAGGATTTCAAGATTGGCAATTGATAGTCATAATCTTTGTTAGCTCCTGCTGCAATAAGAAGTTTCTCTTCTCTTGGATTATGACTAATTAGTTGTCTTGAAGCGTCAATTATAGCTTGGGAAGAACGGTAATTTTCATCAAGTACTATTTTCGTAGGTTTATACTTCTTATCAAAATCTCGAATATTATTCGCACTTACTCCTTGGAAACGATAAATACTTTGATCATCATCCCCTACAACAAAAATATTTGGATTATCTTTTCCTTTTACTAGTAAATCTACAAGTTTATTCTGAACAACTGAAGTATCCTGAAACTCATCAACAAATAAATATTTTATAGTATCAGATACACTTCTTTGAAAATCGTCATTTTCCTCCAACTTTTCAATTGTCCATAAAATCATATCATCAAAGTCAAAATAATTATGTTCACTAATGTCATCGCTATACTTTTCAACAATTTCAACTCCAGCAAGTAACTTTTGCATTTTTTGTTGTTCGTTATCATAGTTCGATTTAAAATCACCTAGATTTTTTCCATTCCTGGCTTGTGAATATTTAAATTTTCCATAGAGTTCATCACCCGGTACAGATAAATCAATCATTTTAAAGTATTCATCTATCTCTTTTTCAAAATTCTCTTTGTTCAGATTTTCACGTTTCATTTTATAAAAAAGTTCTAATAGCTGGTCTTTAGCAGAATAACGTTTACCAGAGTTTTTATAAAGAGGATTTCCTTCTATAACATATTCATCCATGATTTCTTTTAGGATTTCATATTTAGCTGCCGTTGAGATAATTTTTGGTTGTCCACCGAAAATTTCAGAGTTTCTTAAGATTAACTCACTACAAAAAGCATGGATTGTTGATACTCTTACCTTACATCCTTCTTCTCCAATCAATTTTTCTAATCTATCCAACATTTCTGATGCACCTGCCTCTGTATATGTTAAACAGACAACTTCTTCTGGACTTGTATGATAATTTGTTAAAATATTTGCGACACGACGTGACAGAATTTGAGTTTTACCTGTACCAGGACCAGCAATAACCATAACAGGTCCTTCCACCGTATCAACTGCTTTTTTCTGTTGTTTATTAAGTTTATCATATTCTTCATTAAATAAAGTTTTAAAATCTTCTGTTGCCATCGTTTTACCTCACTTAACTATAAGTACTTCTTTTGTGTTAATTATACCATATTTAAAAGCGTTTTCACATATGGTTTTAAATACTGACTTAAGTATTTTAGAATCTATAAGATAAGAAAATCTAAATATTAAAATCACTTCGTTTTGTTTCAATAACTCTCATTGCCGCTTTAACTGCATGAAATTCATCAATCAACTTTCCAAGAAGATAGTAGTTTTGTCGAGTTAATCTTCCTGACATTATTTTTTGGGAAATTTCTTTGAAATTATATAAATGACTCTCCACACTTAATAACATTTCCTTAGCATCCTTCAAGTAATATTTTCTTGCTAAATTTTCAACTTCTTCTTTGAATGAGTCAACATTATATTCATGAATGGTGATTTTCCTCCCTTCCATAATGACATCATTCGCTTCATAACAAGTAATAAATTTTTGTTCGATTGTATTACATACAAAAATTACCCCATAATCCGAAACATATTTTTTCTCTTCTGGTCGTTGTTCTACCGTCGAGTCATAAATAGTTAAGCTAGCAATTTGCCTTCCAACCCATTTGGAAAGAGAGTCTTCATTTACCTCAAATCGTTCCTGAGCTCTTTGTGCAAAATGATCCGTCCATGTATACTGTGGTGCATAAGAAAGTCCCATACTCTTTCTCCTCTCAGTGATTATTTCTTCAAGACTTCAAAAAGTAATTCAACTCCATCAGAATATACAACTACCTTGTCTCCTTTATTGAGACAACCATTGATGATTAACTCTGACAATGGTGTTTCAACTAATTTTGTAATACCTCTCCTAATTGGGCGAGCGCCGTTTTCAGGATCGTATGTTTTTCTCGCAAGTAATTCGATTGCATCTTCGGAAAATTCCAGTTCATAACCACTATCCTTAATGATGTTTATTTCTTTTTCAAGTAATAATTTTGTAATTTGAAGAATTGATTCTTCCGTAAAAGGTTTAAAAGTTACAATTTCATCTATACGATTTAATAATTCTGGACGGAAAAAGTTTTGAACAGCTTCCATCGTCTGCTCTCGGATGGTTTGTTCAGATTGTTCTTGCGTTTCAATTCTTGAAAAACCAACCTTTTTATCTTTTTTAATGGCATTTAAACCTAGATTAGAGGTTAAGATAATAATCGTATCGGTAAAATCAACTTTTTGTCCCATAGCATCCGTTAGGATACCATCATCAAAAACTTGTAACATTAAATCATAGACTTTAGGGTGAGCTTTTTCAATCTCATCAAGAAGTACAACTGCTTTCGGATTTCTTTTAACCGCATTTGTCAAAACTCCTCCTCCACCAAATCCCGCGTAACCTGGAGGGGCACCAATTAATTTTGAAACTTCATGCTCTAATTGATATTCTGACATATCCAATCGAATAAGATCCTCTACTGAACCTGTTAGCTCTTCTGATAATATCTTTGCTGTTTCTGTCTTACCTACGCCACTAGTACCTAGGAACAAAAAGACTCCGATAGGACGTTTAGGATTTCTAAATCCTGTTTTTGAACGAATTACAGCTTCTGCAATCGAATTTGTAGCATCTGATTGACCAATAACTTTTTCTGCTAAAGTATTTTTTAAATTGGAAAGACGAAGTAATTCTTGTCCCTCAGCTTCTTTGCCAACCTTCATGTCTTGCTTCTTAACTTCAACACCTGCTTTTTGTTCTACTGCTTTCTTTATGTCATCTTTTGAAATTTTAAGCTCATAATTACTAACAGTTAAGTTATTACGAGCTTCTAGAAATTCACTAAGTTTATTTTCAAGTCTTTCTCTTATTTCTTCTATAGCCTCCTCATTGTATTCAATAGCTTGTGCTTTTTCCAATTCTTCCTTCAACTCATTGACTTCATTTTGATAGTCTCTAATCAGAGTAACTTCTTGTTTGGCTTCAATCCGGACCAAAGCACCTGCATTATCAATGATTGTAAAGGCGGAGTCGGGCAGTTTTTCTCCTTTTAAATACTTCTTAGCAAGTCTCACCGCTAGTTCGATTGTATCTTGTTCAAAATTTACATGATGGAAATTTTCATATGCAGGTGCTATTGTCTCAACAATTTTTACTGTATCTTCGATACTTGGTTCCTCTACAATTACTTTCTCAAAGCGACGTACAAAAGCAGTGTCGCCTGAAACATATGTATTCCATTCTGACGGAGTGGTTGCTCCAATAATTCGAAAATCTCCCCGGGCCATTAAAGGCTTGAATAAATCTGTTAAAGATTTTGCTCTTCCTAACATATGAATTTCATCAACAAACAAGATAATATCTTTTTCCCGCTTCATTTCTTCTATGAATCTATTGATACCTTCACTTGTATAGGCATTCAGTGTTGCATGCAAATCATTTAGATTAAATTGAAGGATTTTCTTTCCCTTAAGAGATAAAACCTCATCTCTGGAGATACGCATAGCAATACCGTCTACAATAGCCGACTTACCAACGCCTCCATCTCCTAGTAGCACTACATTGTTTTTATCTCTACGTGTGAGGGCAATCTCCACTTTTCGAATCTCATCATCACGTCCGACAACCTCCATTAACTCTCCATTACGAGCCTTCAAAGTGATATCCGTAGCTATATCATTTAAAAGAGAGTAATCGGGATTTGATAATTTAGAGGAGATATGTGCTGCTCTTTTTTCTTTGCTGGCTCTATCTCTCTCCGCTTTTCCATCTGTTAGCACCCGGAATCTAAACCATGAATTTGTAAAAACATCTAGCAATCCATCTTCTGAGTAACTATTTCTACCACTTAACAAGTATTGTTTGTAAATTAAGTGATTTGCATTTGTTTCCTGCTCTTGGGAAATTCCAGATAGAATCCAATAAGAATCAATGACACCATCAGGAGAATTTTGCAAGCGCATCTCTTCAGCAAAATCAAATATAGATTTCATATATTCAGACATTGGAAATTCATCACACTCAGCAAAATAGTAGGAAGAGGGAGCTTCTTTTATGATTTCTACAGGTGAAGAAGTAATTTGATTATGGATTATCTTTCTTTTAGAAAAAGCTACTAATTCTTCGCTCTCAATATTGATAGGTTGTCTACTTCCAATCGTTTTTCCATTAGCAAATTCCTTTAACAATTTGCCTTTTGTTAAAGAATAATATCCTAAAGCATATCCTATTCCTGTATCCTGTACATCCAATAGACTAAACAGAATATCCTGACTCTCCACAACTTTATACTCTTTTTGAAGAATACGATCATGCAAAGCTTCTAAAGCAAGTTTTAATTGGCGACTAACTTTATATTTTACAATATGTTTTTTTGACATGTGATTTCCCCTTACAATAATTTTTTTAGTGCTTCCTTAGCATTTTCGTCAAGGCACAGAGATTCTGAATACTCACCCTTTACATGCCAAGCAAGAAATTTTCCGTCTGCTAAGTGTCTTAAATCTGCTAAAGATAGCGAAACCATTTCACCACCAAAATAATCATCATGAAACTCTTCTACTTCTTCTATATTTTTAAACCATTCTATTTGAAACTCAGATTTCATATAAAAGTTACCCATCTATTGTTACCTTCTTTCCTTATTTGTATCTCTATTATAAATGAAGAGGTAGACAAAAAATGTCTACCTCTTCATTTTTTATAATTTTTTAATGTTTTTTCAAGAGATTCTTGTATTTCTTCAATCAACTCTGGAGGAGATAAAAGAGTTACTGCTTCACCTTGTCCTAGAATCCATCGTTTGAGACCTGGAGTGTTTTGACTTGTAATTTTTACTTTTATTTCATCATAATTCTCAGAAAGAATTTCATGCTCTGGAAATTGATCTAAAACAATTTCAGAATTTCCTTTATAGATTAAAGTAACATAAATTTTTTTTCCTGCAAAAGCATCTACTTTACGATTTCGAACCTCCCCATCTTTATACTTATCCTTAAGTGAAATCAATGGTTTCTTTTTTTGAGATTTATTAAGAGTCTCAATTCTGTCAACACGATACGTTGTATACTTTTCATGTTTCAAATGGTAAGCAACCAGATAAAAATAGTGGGCATCATAATAGAGGGAAACAGGAAAAATGATGTGGCTTTTAACATCTTTTAATGGAGCTTTATATTCTATTTCGAGCATTTGTTCCCTGCGAATAGCTTCCGATAAAAACCAAATTGTATCAATTCTGTCTTTATCATTAGTCAGTGATTTATAGTTAAAACGCTCACTGCCAATAATTGCATCTATCTCTTTTTGTTCTTCGCTTGAGAGTAAAGATAGAAGATCTTCGAGTAATGAATATAGTTCTGATTTGTTTAGTGCACGATTCTCCAAAAGAATTTTTGAAATTATTAAAATATCCTTTTTATTAAAAGTTGTTTTAGCAATCAAACGATAGGTATTATCTGAAGTATCGAATTTTATTTCTGTATTTGGTATATGTTGATCTTGCAAAAAATTTTTTAAGATGCTCATATATCTTTGTGCAGTCCTATAATCAATCCCATATTCATCACTTAATTGAGCTTTTGATAGCCTCTCGCCTGCTTGTAAACGGAATAAGATTGTTAAAAGTCGTTCTTGTGGTTTCATATCTTACCAATCGATTCTATTAATTTAAAATAATTTATTGAAATCTTTATTTTCTAAAGCTGATAACATAAATACAACTTTACTTTATTTTTTCACATATTCCCCTAAGGTTTCCTGAACTAAGTGTTTAAAACTACTATTACTAATTCTTTCATTATTTTTACAAAAATTTCGCCCAAAATTTCTTGATTGACCATTATAATCTTTTTTCCTAACAGTAAAAAAGTATTCTTCATCTAGTGCGTTTATGATTTGATTTATTTCTTCTTTTGTAAAATTCAAGTCTTGTTCTAAAACTTTAGATATAGTAGGTAACCAAAAAGTATTAAACCTTCTCAATATAAATGCGGGCTTATGTTGAAATGACTCTAAATGCTTAACGATTCTCCAAATAATCACTCTTGCACTTAACAAATTAACTTTACTATCTGATTCAATCAGTAGATTTGTAAAATTAGTTTCTTTATTACCTTCTTTATATGTAAAATTTGGATTTTCACTTCTAAATGGAAAAGCCTCTAAATCAGCTATTTTTTTAGACATTTTTTCTAATTCTTCCCATTCATACTCTTTCAGATTCTCAATAAAAACTTTAAAAGTATCTGTTTTACCAAGAAATTCTTTTATAAACTGTTGTAAATAGTGTTCGAAATAATAAGCATCATTTTTAAAATAATTATTTCCGTTACCCTTTAATTTATTCTGTAAAAACTCCAATTCATTGAATAAAATGCTACTATTTTCACTCACATCAACAATATGTTTTGTTAAAAAATTACGATCTTGTATGAATTCTCTTGAAGAATCAACTATATTTAATGATTTATCTCTACTATTTAATTCTCTTGCTTTTTCATAATATGTGCAAATTCCATCACCATCAGACTTCCTGATTTTTACTTTATCAATATTAGGATTCACTAAACATAAAAACAATGTCGCTTCATCAATATTTCCTTTTATATGATTGGGTAATCCGTAATTAATATTGACATCTGTACTTTTAGGTAAATCTTTCTCAATATCCAACCAAGAAAAAGTATTACTATCAGTTTTTAAAGCTACATCAAAAGAGTCTAGCATTTTTTCTATATTAGAATCATTCCACGGGCTATAAATATCGAAGAGTTCCGAAGAGTTGTTAATTTTACCTACTTTATCATGATATGTTTCAAGTAATATTTTTAAAGGTCCTTTTAAAGTATTTTTAGTTTGCTGTTCTGACATAAATCTATCCTCGCTCTATTCTTTTTATGTTGACTTCATCAACAATATCAGTCTACCACATTCCATAGACAATTAATGTCTATATATAATATTTTTTCAAAATTTATTAATCTTTATCAACTAAAACATATAATAAATTCTTTATTAGGAGAACGATTTTATTTTGGGAGTAATTTTTTTATACTAAAAAATTTTATTCGCTTAAAAATTCCTTTGCGATGTCTACTAATTTATCATAATGTTTAAAAAATGTTTCTTCAAATTCTTTATACATATTGGCGTTATTTGCTAATTCATCGGCAGAGTAATTTATCTTTACTTTCTTTATTGGTTTACCATTTATAATAAGTTGAAGTCCATCATTAAATAACCGTCCATGAGTATCACCCGAAAGATAAATACTATTTGATGGATCACTGGAAGAATAAATATTGATTCCCTGTCCTTTATTAAAAGTTAAACGAACTCTATCAAATACATTTCCCGTTTTAATATTTTGATTATCTAAAGGCATATTCCGTTTTTCATTCGCTTCTGTACCAAATAACTCGGGGTTATCTATATCAAAATGATTTTTACCACCAACTAATTTATTAAATAGTTTGCGAATGATCAATTGTACATTTCTATTTGGTGCATGATTTTGTTTTTTCTTTTCTGCAGTAATTGTATCCGTATTTCCAATTGAAACTGCATTTGAAAATGTCATCTGTTCTATAAGTTTGTTAAAATGCTCTAAGGTTAATTTTTGTTCATTATACCCAAGTAGTTTCTTCAAACTTATATAAAAATTGGTAAAATCATCTTTATCCTTAACATTTTTTAAGCAGTATTTTCCGTGAAGTAACATTAACTTCTCGTATAATGGATTTTCAATTTCTTCAAATGAATTTTCCAGTAAGTCTATTAAGTAGGATTCTACATTATCATCCTCATTATCATCCTCTGGAGTGTTATTATACGCTGTTAATAAATAGTTATATGCTTCTTCAAACCTCAATTGGAAACATACCATTGTTAAAATCATCAATTTTTCTTCATCCGAAATATCAACATTACCATTAATATACATTAGTAGACTAACAGAATTAAATAGTCTATTAATAGTACGAGGATTATTTCCAATAGTGTATCTAATTAATTGAGTAACAGTTTCAATATCACTTTTATCAGCATTCTTTTCTTTGAATTTAAAGCCCAGTTTTTTCAATGAATTTCTAATAAAATTCTGCAAATCATAATTTGCTACTGGTACTGTAAAAGGAACTTGAATAATTTTTTCAAAGAAGGCCTTCCCTTTTTCATCGTCCAAGTCATCCCCGTATTTACTTTTTGCACCTCTAACGACGACATTATAATCTATAGCTAATACAAAGACGCAATGTTCACAATCTAAAAATAATTTTAAAACTTCTAAGAGTTCTATAGCCTTTTCGGGTACCAATCGATCCAGATCGTCAATAAAAATAACTATTCGGTCACTTTTATTTTCCTTAATGGCGTCATTAATAATGTCTTGTAAATTTTCTTTTAAGTGCTTGATATCATCAGTTCTCTCACCAAAACCTATGATTAAATCTTGAAATTTTTCAGTTAATTTTTCGCCATTTAGTATTCCAAAGTCTAAATTTACATATTCTAAACCTTTAGATAGCGCACCTTTTGCTTTTTTAAAAAACTGTTTCTTTTTTGAATCTTCTACATTTAACTCACTAATTAAATCTGTAATTAATGCTACTGCTAAATTATTTCCCATATCAAACTGTGAGTATTGCCAAGTATTGAAAAAAATAGTTTGAATTTTTTTATCTTGTTTTTCAGGATTTAATCTTTTTTCAACTTGGTACATAATACTGGTTTTTCCAGTACCCCAGTCTCCTTGAATTGCAATCGTTAAGGGTGTTTCACACTCAGTAATAAAATTTGATAAACCATTAATATAGTTCTCAATGCTAAATTTGTCATCATGGGTAGGACTATCAGAAAATGAGCCGCTCATAAGCAATCCTTTCATAAATATAAAAATAAGACAAATCACTCCATAATAGAGTGATTAAAGATATACATTGAATCTTTTTTGTTTGTAGAAAGATTCGATTATTTTTTGGTAACATATATATTAAAAAACTGTACTTCCCCCTTACACCAAAAACAATACAACACCTATCTCCTAGGTATTTTTTGAATGAACTCTTACAAGCTAAATTAAAATCTACGTTAAAGACTATGATAACATTTTAAAATTGTGCAATAAGTTGTAAGTGTTTTCATATCTATTCTATTGTTAATTTTACCATAAATATTAACCATGAGCAATTTATAGCCGATTTAATACCTATAGGAATACTCAATTAAGTTCTTAGCAATTCAAATTCTTAAACACTATTTTTAAGAAGTGAAATCTTATGTGCCAGTTATTAAAATTAATAATCTTTCCAAAATACATAGGAACTGTTCTCTAAGTTAACAATCTGTTTAAAAAGAACAGAATCATCCACTACATAATAATCCATGTTATCAAAATTAAAGAAATCACAATCAAAGTCTTCAGATTGTTTCTGAACTTCTAAAAAATATCGAGAATAATTTTCAGAATCCCTTATTCCTATCTCTATGCTTTCAATACAGTCAAGATCTTCTCTTGGATAGTAATTTTCTATAAATTTATTCGCAGCTTTAATAAATTCCATGCTTTACCTCATCTAGTTTATAAATCACATCTTTTCTTTCGATAATGATCTTACAATCTAGTTTCTCTTTTGCAATCTTATCCAACAATTTCTTATTGGGATTTATTGCTGTCGGAAATCCTACAGATTGAAGCATTGTAAAATCACCAGTTGTGTCTCCATAAGCATAGGATTTTTCGAAATCAATAAACAATTTTTTTAAGATTTGTAATTTTGAAGCTGAATCCCACATAGGAATCACTTCTCCAGTGTACTTATTATCACGTTGAAGATAATTTGTTGCATACCAGGTATCTGCGCCCAATTTTTCTGCCATTTTTGAGACTAAGAAATCAGGAGAGCCTGAAATAAATATAATCTGGTGTCCCTGTTCCTTATGCCATTTAATCCGATCACGAGTGTATCGATAAAGCTTTTTACTTTCTTTTTCAATAACTTTTTTGGCGACAAAATCAATATCAAGCACATCTTTATCTGCAATATATTTTGTATAAAGTTTTGCTGCAATATAGAGATAGTCATCATAGTCTAGTTCTCTATTTTCCCAAGCATTTTTGTGAAACTTAATTTCAGCATTGACACTATTTGGAAATACATCATAGGAAACACACTTTTCCATATGCTTTAAAAGTAAAGAGTCTCTAAAAATTGTTCCGTCGATATCAAATATAGCTGCTATTGGTTTATTCATTTGTTTCCTTTCTAATTACATTTAATTGAAATATAATTTTAAAAACATCTTTTTAATTGTTATGGAATAAAAGCTTTAAAATTTCCCTATAGCTATCTATAATCTCTTCGTTTTTTGAAAATAAGTCTTTGTTATCTTTAAAGATTTTATAAAACTCTTTAAAATACCATAGTTGTTTTTTCGAATCTTTAGAATTAAAACGGTCCCATAATAAGTCACCAATAATTAAATAATCTTGGTAAATCTCCATTAAATTGGCCAATTTATCAGAAAAAGTTACAAGTAGGACTTTTCTTAGTGACTCATCTTTTGACACTTCTCGAAATTTTTCTAGTTGCAGTTCTTTACGATTTTGCCAATCTTTAATTGATTTATCTTCAGATTCCAAAGACATATATGAATAAATTTCATCATTAAATTCTTGTTTAATATCTTCAAGACTGACATCGGTATCTTCAACAGTATCGTGTAACCATCCGGTAGCTATAATATCAGGATCTTCTGTTAGGGTTTCTAATATATTATTAACCAAATATAAGTGAAACGAATAAGGTGTGATTTTCCCTTTTCTTGTCTGAGATTTATGTGCATTTAATGCGAATTCTTTGGCATTTGTCATAAATTTTTTTCCTCCATTAATCTTTTTTAGCTAGGTATTTTCGATACACTTCTTGTTAATTCAGAAGAAACTGAATTACTCTTCTAGAGGACACTCGACTAACTCTAAACCTTGATTTAGTAGAAAATCAAACATCTTTTTAGATAAATGAAGTTCATTATTATGAAGATAAATCTTTTCATTTTCATCTTCTTTATAAGCATAAGCTGGTACATGAACTACTTTCCTACCTTTTACTGGTGCGAAATACAACCTTAAAAGTTCAAAAAATCTTTTTGGATTTTTAATAATAGCTTTCATTTTTTACTCCTTATTCTTTTCTACATATTCTTTTAACTCAGGAATTGACGATTCAAGTGATTCTATCTTTCTCTTATTTCTATATAAGTATTATACAGCATAAGGTAGACATATTTTGTCTATTGTCTAAAATTTTTAGACAAAATAAAAAACACATAATACAAGGTATTCAAAAATCTTGAAATTATGTGTCTTCATATGAAAATATTGGCTTTTATTAAATTCTAACAAAATGCGATATAAAAGTTTAAAAAGATAATGTCGAAAAAATGAAATAGTTCACAGAATAATATTTGTATATCTATACAACGAAATCATATTTTAAGAAGATAGATTGCTTTAAACTTACTACAATTAATTAAAAAGTACTACGAGGTCTATATTTAAAGCTATTTAATATCATTATAGATAACAGCTGCTTGATTATCGATAGATTTAAATTCTTTAACAGATTTAGTGAATTTAGGGATGTTAATAATTCGCTTATTTAGACATTGAGCAAGGTGTTGAGGTACATCTGATCCATCCCAGTTGCCATAAAAGAAACTTCTATTTCTCCATTTATCTAAAGATTTTTGGGGAAATTCTGAATTAAAGAAACTTCGTTGATATAATTCCGGATAATCATTTTTTAAATCCTCTATATTAGAGTATTTTACAATAGTTTCTTCACTAGTGTCTATTTTATTCTCATCTTTCCTTGTTGGGAAAGGATACTCTGATGAATGTTCATAAGCTTTCTTCCAACCTTGAATTTTATAAATACCAACACAAACACCACGGTATAAGGCAAGAGCGTACTCTAAGTCTTTTTTACGTGATTCAGAAATGTTCCAAACACCACGTACATTGTGATAAATATCTTCTATAGTATCATCAGATTGAAAGCTACTATTGATTTTAATGAGTACACATTTTTCTTTAATCGTTGAAAAATCAAAATCAGATAAGGCATAGTTATCAATAAAGTTATCAATTGTTCTAGCCTGAATCAGTCCATCTTTAGAGATTGTTGTTTTTTCTCTTTTTGAGGCATGACCACTAACTATATTTGTTAATTCTTTATCCTCTTTTGAAAAATTGATAAGATTAATTAGTGCTGATTCAGCCATAAAAGCTTCGTCTTCTGTTAAACCAAATTTAATGATTACAGGTATAATTTCCCCCTTATGTTTTCTAATAATTTGAATTTTTTTACTAATTTGTATATTTTCTTCTTGATCTATCTCTGTAAGCGCATCATCAATATGTGATATTAGGCGAGTTCCCTCTCCTTTACCAATATAGAAAGGTAGCTGTTTGCCTTCTTCATAGAGTCCGTAAACATAGTATTTATCTTTTTCATTTTTGGTAGCACCAGTAATATCATTTAATTATTGATAATTCATTCTTTTGCTCCTATTTAAATATAATATAAAAGTTCTGCTTCACACTATTAGAAATTAATCAAAATAATCCGCTTATTCTACCTTCTTTCTGATTCTGAACTATTTATATGTTAAACTATATTTTCTTTAAAATCAAGTAAAATCCTAGAGAATAATCTAAATAAATTTGGGGACAATATATAGGTTTACCAATAACTACACAATACAGTATTTACGAAAGTATTAAAAAGAGCCTATTATATTTATTTTATAGATCTTTAAATAATTTGCTTAAAGTTCCTGAAAATTCTTCTGTAGCATAAATTTTAGCTTTCCCATCTCCTTTTAATAAGCATCTAGCTCTTACTGAAGCAGCCCGTGGACTAGTAGAACGATAACATGTTTCATAAGTTTTTAATTCAGGAATAGCGTTTGTCCATTCACTGTAAGCTCGAGTGATAATAATTGTTACAGGATCATTGTCATCCAAAACACGTTCTCTAATTAAATCGAATAAAAACTTTTGTGTTGGAAAATAACCTTCTTTGCTTATAAAATCATTTAATTTATCATCGTACTTAGTAGAGTGATATGGAAAATATTCAGCTAAAGCAACGTGTTTTGAAAACCAAGGAAGCTTTTCTTTTAAATCCTGTAAATTTTCTACATCATCAAACCATTTTTTAAACTTTTTAGCCCAGTGACCAAAATCTTTTGTATCTAGGTCAAAAGCATGAAAGTGGGTATTTTTTAACTGTAAGTTGTCTAGAAGGTTTTTTTGGTAGTTTTTATTATTATCATAAAGCGTTTTAAATTCAGGTTTATAACCAGGATTTGTAGATAAAATAATAATGTCGGCTTTTTGAATATCCCCCACAAATTGTTGCGGATAAAAACCTAATTGTAAACGGTAGATGTTATCATCTTTTAGATTTTTGTACCGTTTTGTAGAGGTGTATTTTTTGATTAGTTCAACATCTTCGGTAGCAAGAATAGCTTGCTCTCCATTTATATCGACGTTAGATATTTGATTCCAGGGATTTTTAGTTGTAGTCATTTTATTTTTCCTTTCTTTTTGTAGAATAACTATATTTTACCATGTTTTAATATCAAATACAAAAATAGATTTTATTAATATATTCTCGATTATAAAAGAAGCTGAGTTAAAAAAACACTTTTGAATATCAATAAGTAGGACATTATTTACATCCCCTTTCACATCACAATACATGACGTTCGATATACGTCGGTGCTACTAAGCTGTAACGAATTCTCATTGCCCAGTCTACAAATTATTTTCAATACTATAGGCCAGATAGAATTAACTAAAAAGTATAAGACTAGTACAAAAAGTCCGATAAATTGGAAATATTTTGAGAATGACGATTAATTAAAAAAGAATGACGGTGAGATTTATTACTTTTATTTTTCCTAAAAACTGAAATCACTTTATTAGTTTATTTTAAAGCTATTTTTTCCCACAATCTAATAGCTAGCAATATTTTAATAGATTTTATTTTAAAATTCGTGTTCTAACAACCATTTCGATTAGTTAAATCTTTCAATCTTTCTTCTCCAGATTTAAGCATCTCTTTCTCAACTTGATTCCATTCTCCAAATTGTAAATCATGAAGAACGGTTGTTGCTGAAGTTGTATTTTCTTTTGAATCATATACACAACTTCTATCTCGTTGATAAATTTGAATTCTTTCAAAGATAGCTAGTTCTTCCAACTGTCGGGTATTATCAACTAGATGATTTACAATGAAATCATGATGTTCTTTTGGAGTTGCGCGTGCTTGATTTGGATTGATAGCGTAAAGTTCTTCGTATCGGATAAGAGTGCTCAGATAGGACAATTCGGGCTTTGTCGCAATTAAGGCTAATTGTACTTCATATCCCTTATTTTTCAAGAGTTGTGCTGTTTTCTTTGGAACATCAACTGTTCGTAAGGTTCCCTCTATCAAAAGATTGTATCCCAAATGACTCAATTCGGTTACTAAAGACTCTACCATTTTCCCTGCAAAATCTTTGGTGTATTCAACACTATCTTTGCCATATTCTTGCTGAAGCTCTAAATAGTGTGGATGCTGAGAACGAAAACTATCGCCATCTATGATAACAATATTTCCTTGAAATTCTTTCTGTTTTATACGATGAATTGTTGTCTTTCCGGCACCACTTTGCCCTCCAAGCAAAATCGCTATAGGTTTCTTACTGGACTTTTTTCCTCTTGTCAGTGAACGAAGATTCCGTGCTAGAGCATATTTGAATTCACTATCAGTATAATCTTGGATATCCATTAGGCTACCATCCGTTTTTCAGATATCTCTAACATACGTTCAATTCCATCCAAATAGCCGCTATACCTCTCTATTTCATCAAAAGTTTCTACTAAATAGATATTCGTATGAATCAAGTCAGATAGATCATCACTCATTAAAATCCAAGGATTAGATTCATCATCGATGCTAATTCCCTGACTATCTTGATAACGATAGAGTCGAGATAATAGATTAGAACCTCGTTCTTTGACAATTTCAATTTTTAAAGTCAATTCATAATCTTCAACAGGATTGAGCATTTTATCTTCTCCTACAATATCGACATAAGATACATTAAACTTCTGACAAATGATGTCTATTAATTCGGTAGAGACTGAACTCGTTCCATTTTCATAACGACTCAAGCTATTTCGAGAAATTCCTATAATTCGGGCAAATTCGGGTTGTGTTAAGTCGTGTGTTTTACGTAAGGATTTTATGTTCTTTCCAATCATGGCAAACTCCTTTATTTTTCTAAATCCATTATAGCATAAAAAAGCAAAACGCACCAAAAATGGTGCGTTATTTATTGTTTTTCTATCCTAAACTTTACTTCTGTAAAAGTCACCTAAAGAGCCATAAATATTTATTCTTGCATTAATTTTTTCGATGCGCAAACGATATCTACAAATATATTTATAACGATTCATCTTTTAGGATTTTTTGTTGTCAAAATTGCCTTTATCTACAAAGACAAAAAGCTTATAAAATAGCTTGAAATCAATGATTATCACCTTTTTTGTTATAGCAACACCCCGCATGTGATTATTAGGATATTAGCAAAGCGTATCCAATAGCTCAATAAAGTGTTGTTTTTACTGATATTTTAACTACATTGCATAGTCTACTATGTAAATATCAATTAGACTATTTTATAGAACATCCCAAATTCAGCATTAACTAAAAGTAAGATTCTATTGTATTTCCTTGTCGATCTTTCATATCACGGATTTTATTTTTCAGAATATCAAAGTTACAGATTCCATCTCTAATATCATTATCCGCTCTGTAGCCATTAATCATCTCAGTCAGAGTTTTCCCTTGACTACCATTCTTTATAGTGGTATTTACTCTTTTTATCTTGATATCAAAAGGCTCATATGTTTTATACTTAATTACTTCGTCTTTAAAATCAAATAAAGGTGTATCCGGCTTAGCATCCCATAAGATAATCAACCACATTATCGCATTATAAAGCTGTTTTGCAGTTTCATTCCACTTTTCAGGTTGTAAATTTCCACTCCCTCTATTGTCATATTCTTGTCTATTATTTACATGAGAATCACCTACAAGCGGATTAAAAAGAGGTAGCCCTTTGTGATTAATTAGTTCTAAAAAATCCCTTGCCGCACCCATGCCACACTGAATAACTTTCTTCTTGCCATCAATTTTACTCTCAGCGCTAAATACATAATATTCATCTTCAATAGTTGCTCCTGCATCACTATGTTTTTGTTGATTTGCTAACAGCTTAATATGTGCTTCAGGCTGAACTTCAAAATCTCTAACAATTCTTTGTCTTGTTTCATGTCCTCTACAATTCATTTAAGTTCTCCTTTTACAGGTTTGCTAACTAGCCTTATTATACTATATAAGTTGTGAAATGGACCATAATCTTCATCAACTAGTTTTTGAAAATCACAAATCCTTTTGGAGAGATGACAAGCTGATTCTCCAATTCTCGGTAATTGCTTGCTAGTGCTACTGCTTCTTTCTCGACAATATAATCTTTTATTGATTGGTTGAATATTGCTTTGAGAACCTGTCCTTCGTATTTCCATTCCAAAGCTACTACATCTTGTTTGATTTCTTTTAGGCTATACTTACCATGATGAATGGTTGCTAACGCATGTTTACGAATCTTAATCAGTTTCTTCATAAAGTTCAGCATATCATTATCACTTGATATGCGTTCCCAAGGCATACAACGACGACAATCTGGGTCTGGTCCTCCGGTCAAGGCTAGTTCGGTTCCGTAATATATGCACGGTGTTCCCTTTTGTAAAAAGAGAAAGGATAGGGCTGATTTGACCAGTTGAGAGTCTTCATTGGCCGTCCACAAGATTCGTTCTGTATCATGCGAATCTAGTAGATTAAACATCACTTCTGAAATCTGCTGCTTGTAGTACATAGACTGGCCATTGATTTCATCGATGAATTGGTCTGTCTTCTTAATACCTCGTAAGAAATACTCTTTGATACTATCAGATAAAGGATAATTCATGACCGCATGGAACTCATCTCCATTTAGCCAAGGCTGAGCCGTATGCCAGACTTCTCCTAAAATATAAAGATCAGGCTTTTTAGCTAAAACTGCCTTGCGAAAATCCTTCCAAAACTGATGGTCAATCTCATTAGCTACATCCAAACGCCAAGCATCGATATCAAACTCTTCAATCCAATAAGTCGCAACCTTTAAAAGATAATCCTTGACCTCTGGATTGGCTGTATTTAGCTTAGGCATATAGTCCTCGAAGCCAAAAGCATGATAAGGCAACTCTCTCTTGTTGGCTAGTTTTTCAGTCGTCACTGGGAATTGTTGAATATGGAACCAATCTTTATAAGCAGATTGCTCACCATTTTTGACAACATCTTGCCATTGAGGAGATTGCGAACCAATATGATTAAATACAGCGTCCAGCATGATTTTCATACCTCGCTGATGCGCTTGCTCGACCAGATCCCGAAAGGTCTCCTTGTCTCCAAAATGACGGTCAATTTCAAAATAATCTGTCGTATTGTACTTATGATTGCTCGTCGATTCAAAGATGGGACAGAGATAAAGACCAGTAATGCCCAAGTCTTGCAAGTAATCCAGATGGTCTATAATCCCCTGTAAATCACCACCAAAGAAATCATCACTCTTAGGCGTGATAGAGGAATTCCAGTCTAATGTCCCTTCTGAGTTTAATCGAGCATTTCCATTAGCAAATCTTTCAGGAAATATCTGATACCATACCGTATTTGAAACCCAATCAGGAACCTGACAGGCATCAATCTCATGAATATAAGGCAACTTAAATCCGTTTCCAATGACATGAAGATTTTCTAGAGAATTTTCCACGCAGCCTTTATCGCCATACAAAATACTTTGACCCCCTGTATCCGTGACTTCAAAGAGATATTGGATCCGTGCAAAGTCAACGGACACTTCAACCTGCCAATAGTCAAATAAAGCATCAGAAGTCAGCTTAGCCATTTCCTTTGTATCTTGATAAAACTCCTCCATAAAGATAAAAGGATCACCATAATGCAAGTCGATGCTTTCAATGTCCCCTTTCTTGGTTCGAATCCGAATATGGAGTTTCTTATCCTTATAAAGATAGGCATACTCCGACTCAGGCCTATGGTAAATAGCACTTAATTCCATTAACTTGTCTCCTAAATTTTAAATTTAATTTCACGCAAACGTTTTCAAGATTAATAAAACCAGTATACTATTTTTGTAAACTATTTGCAAGAATAGTCCATTTTTAAAAGAACTATCTTTTTAAGTATACAAAAAAGCCTCAAAAAGGCTTTATCTATATACTATTCCTCTTTCGGTTTTGAAAATACTTCAATATGTTGGCCCAGTACCTTAATCTCTACAGGTAGGTCATCTGACTTATCGCCGTCAACGTCTGACTCCAATTCACTATCAGAGGAGATTTTAATATTGCGAGCTTTAATATATTCGATATTATCATTTGCGACAACATCGCCTTTCAATAAATCAGGAATAACGGATAATTTGGAGAACAGAGACGCATCTTTTAAAATCAAAATATTGGCATAGCCGTCTTTATTCTCTTCAAAAATTTTCTTATCAGCGAAGTAATTTGTCAAGAGAACCAAAACATGGCTAGCTTCACCAACATAATTTCCATTTTCTGTCTCAACCTTAATGTTAAAGACCTGATCCGTCATGACAGACTTCATGGTATTTACAGCATAGGCTAAAATACCAAATTTTGTCTTATCCTCAATTTCAACATTGTGAATCGCCTCAGGAAGAGAACCGATACTAAAGATATAACCAAAATAGTTATCATTTGCTTTACCGATATCAATCTTGTTGGTTAAATCAAAATCGAGTTCATCAATAGCGCCATCGAGGTCTTGATTGATTTCCAAAAGTTTTGTAATGAGATTACCCGTCCCACCAGGGATAATACCTAACTTAGGAACGTATTCTCTCTCAGCAATACCCGAAATAACTTCGTTGACAGTCCCATCTCCACCAAACACAACCACTGCATCATACTGCTCACGAGAAGCCTCTTCAGCAAAATGTGTTGCATCCAGTGCCTTTTCGGTAATTTTGGTTTCTACGTGCTCAAAGTATTCTTTTGCTTTATTTTCCAGCTTATCTTTGTAATCCAAAGCCTTCTCACCACCAGAGGTAGGGTTGATAATTACCATTGCTTTTTTCATTGATTTTCTCCTCAAAATTCGTTAAAAATGTTTACATTTCATCGTGTGTAAGTAAATGTACTCCCATTATATAATGAAAGTACAGAAAAGAGAAATATGAAGTACTATAGATTTAAACTCTTTTATTTTATATCAACCTTATTATCCCATCGTCTGAGTACATTCTTTAAGGGTTCATCCAAGTAACAGTAGGTCTTTTCCCTTATCCAATCAGGAATACCATAAGCTGCCTCTGCTATGCTACCAGTGATTGCAGCGAGAGTATCACTGTCGCCACCAAGTGAGATGGCGTTTCTTATCGCATCTTCAAAGTCTGTACTTTCAAGAAAGGCAATAATGGCCTGAGGGACAGTATCCTGACAAGTTTCGTTGAAACGATATGTAGGGCGAATTTCATCTAAAGTTTGAGATAGATTGTATCCGTATTCCTTCTCAATATAATCCTTAATCCGTTTTTTACATTCGATAGGATTGTCATTAATTGGTTGCTCATATTCGCTACAATAACCACCAAAGTAAAAACGACATAGAAAGATAGCATCAGCTGTAGCCATGGCACCTTTGATACCTTCTGGATGATTATGCGTTACCTCTGCAGAAAGACTCGCAAGTCTTCTAGATTATGGCCACATACAAGACCTTGCATAAAAACCACAGTCCATGACCCAAGCACAGGGAGAAACACGCATAGCTGATCCATTCCCAAAGCTATTATAAGGCTCACGGTTATCGCTGTTTAGCCATGCATTAAACCGAGCACCATAATCAGCATCCGGATACATTCTGCCATATCTCTTCATAGCGTCAATAAAGTCATCCTTTTGCCCACCATTCATGATTGCTTCTGCGACAGCACAGGTCATAACCGTATCATCTGTGAAAAAGCAGTCTTTCCGAAATAAAGGAAAGTCCTTTGTTTTGATATTGTTCCATTCGTAAACAGAACCAATAATGTCTCCAACTATTGCTCCAAGCATAAGATTCCTCCTTGTGAACTATTGGTTTAGGCTGACATTTCTACTTACCATACTCTTTTATTTTATCAGCATATTCAGTCAAAAGATTCTTTGAATAAATTTTTTCAGCTTTTGAATTTCTAACTTCTTTCCAAAGAATAGAAGCTACTTTTAACTTGTTTGAGTAGTTAAGACTATTTTCGTCTGCACAGAAATCCTTTATAAATTGGTTCCATTGACACACCGAATGATCATACTTAGCATAATCTGAATTTCCATAATAAACTTTTAGCATATCTTGTATTGTAAAACTCAAATCATGTTCTTTTTTTACTTTTCTCCAAGCAGTAGCCATATCAGCAGTAAATTTAAAAGGGGAAACATCTGTTAAAGTTGAGAAATATTCTCTAAAGTAAGTGTTAAAGGAGAATCCACATTCAAGTAATGGCGTATTTAAGGTAACGATTTCTACTTGTTTCTTCTTGCTTTTTATTAATGATTTTTTAATTAAATTCCCCTTAAAGTACTGCTCAATAATATGATTGAGTTCTTGTTTGGTACCTCTATACTCTAATCCTAATGATTTACATAGTTGTGAAAGTTCATCACGATACCAATAGTATTTATTAAACTCATCGAATGATACGATTTGATCAAACTCAGGTCTGCTTTCTATCAATATAACACCTCCTTAAAACCAATTTAGGTTGTCATCTCAAAATAATGGAGTTTTAGTTTCTTTACTTTGAGGATTAGCTACGTTTCACTAACAAGCTTACACATTTGATATTATGCATTTGTGAGACCTGCGTTTCTCTAACAAGCTTACACACTCGACGTGTAGTAATATTCTACTTTTATACTAATAAACAAAAGGCAATAAAAATCATTTTAAAATGATAAAGTGGAACGGAAAGATTATCACCACTTCCAAAAGAAAAGACATCCATAACTCCAATTAAAATTACAATTGAAAATTCTCTAACATTAATCACCTAATTAACAAATCGTTACTTTCAATAATGGATAAGCTGATCTAAAATTTAAAATCCTTTTCTTTACTAATTCTATTACTATCCAATATAGTATAAATTAAATGACCAATAAAAATGATGATAAAAATAACATAGCTGCCAGTCTTACAACTTACTACTTTTCATATGATAATTTACAAATGTCTTTCCAGCCACTCGATCTTTTTAAAATCCTTATTGTTATTGTGATCATTTCGATAAGAGTCTTGAGAAGAAGCTTTGTAAATACTTAGATACTGCTCCAGACTTGGAAGACGAAAAGTGATGTCTTCAATGTGAATAAGCCCTATATCCGATTCCGAAACTCCTGCAAAATCAAGTAAGGAATCGATACTTCCAAATTCAACACTCACTCTATCCTTTTGGAATTCATGCTCATGAATATCTATTAAGACGTAGCCTAAGTCTTTCATCACTTTCATTATCTTGTCCCAGTCATAAATTCTGAGATGATCAGGTGCTTCCCAACCTCTAGGATCACCAGGCACATGAATGTCAATGTCAGACGGC